>Ga0272442_10000080_pt1 | contig 146673 bp, 98 predicted proteins | sample SSMForm2O_FD_200262 | JGI IMG/M metagenome (GOLD analysis project Ga0272442, IMG submission 200262) | Marine sediment archaeal communities from Little Sippewissett salt marsh, Falmouth, MA, United States - SSM-Form-2O | ecosystem: Environmental > Aquatic > Marine > Wetlands > Sediment ... | reverse complement strand
GGCTGCATCCGGTGAGATCGATGCGTCCCACGAAAACATCGGCTCCCGCAAAAAGGCCCAGCTTCAAACAGGAGATCCAGTGATCGAAGCTGGGGCCGATCCGGCTGGTGCAGAATGCATGAACCTGATAAGTACTGACCCCGACAACGGCGCCGCTCTCGAATCCCAGCTGGGAGGTTTCCCATTCCCCGCCGGGGCACTGGTCGCAGTGGTCGCACAGTCCGGTGAGGTCGTACTGCATCAGGGGGTTGTTATGGGCATAAACGTATGGGCGGGCCATGTAGAGATAGTGCACGGTGGGGTCGGTGCGATACATCATGGGATCCCTCTGGATGAATCTGCCTACCTGTGGATCGTAATACCGGTGGTGGTTGTAATGGAGCCCGGTCTCCCCGTCGAAGTACTGTCCGGGCATGCGATTGTTATAGGTAATTGTGGCCCCGGACCAAACATTGGCCTTACCGAAGGTTGTGTAATCGGCCTTCCAGGTTACGTTGCCGTCGGAGTCGGTAATGATCACGGGCCTCTGGGCAGCGTCGTAATGGATGTAATTTCGGTCGCCGGCATCCGTAACATAGAGCATAACCCGCCAGGTCCATGGATTTTTGATATATTTGGCCATGGTGGTGGATCCGATAAATTCGGAGCTGAAGTAGGGGCTGTGGAGATAAGACATAACGCGGGTAGAGCCGATTTTCTTGTCGGTTCTCATGTTTTGCGATTCGTAAAAATAGGAATAGACGTCTCCGCCTTCGATTTCCACCTCCCCGAGCCGGTTGCACCAGTCGGTTCTGAACAGGAGGACGGAATCGGAGGTTCTCCTTTCCGTGGCGTTTCCGTTCCCATCGTAATCATAGGAAACGCCCCCTCCCCTGAGGAGCCTCATTCCATCGTCGTACAGATATTCGTTGCCCTGGATATCGGAGAGGCGGTTTCCCATGGCATCATAGGTGTATTGTTCTGTGAGGGCGCCGTCGGTTCGAACTTCAGTAAGGCGGTTGAGGGCATCGTATGAATAGCTCCGGTCCTCTCCGTTCACGATCATGCGGGTGCAGTTGCCGACGCCGTCATATTCACAGGATGCGTCATAGAGGATTTCGGCGCCCTTTTTGACCTGGATGGCTTGAGTTTGCTGGAGGGGGGTATAGGTGAATTCCGCGACCACGCCCCCGGGGTATTCGATGCTGGAGGGATGGTTGCCGGGGTACTCGTACCGATACGTTACGGTATCGGTATCGGTTTCAAAGGAGATGATGCGACCAGCGGCGTCGTAGTGAAACATGTATTCCAGGGATTCGGAGTCTGTTATTTTTTCCGGTTTCCCGCAGCAATCGTAGTCGAATGCAATATCCTGTCGTGTGAAAGGATTATCGTAGGACTGCAATCTGGTGAGGCGTCCCTCCGGGTCGTATTCATACTTGTAATCTCCATCCCCTCCCGTGGAATAGGTGGGACGGAGGAGTTCGTCGAAGAGCACCTGGTCAAAATTGGGATAGGAGACGACGTCGGGATTTCGCCTGTAACGGGGAGCGCCGGTATCGGATGTGTATTCATACACGATCCGTGTGCCGTCGGGATATATCCGGTCTTCGATCTTGTTTTTGAAGGGGACATAGCTCATTGTGACGATGTCGCCGGTCCTTACGTCCGTTATGGATAGAATGTTGCGGTTTTCGTCGCGGAGCATTCTGGTCATGTCGCCGAGTGTGTTGATGTAGCTGACAAGGTCTCCGTTTGCGTTATAGTAAAAGCGGAAACTGTTCGAGAGCGGATCGGTGACGGCCACGAGGTTCCCTGCTGTGTCGTAATCATATCGGGTGGTATTGCCGTTGGGGTCTGTGAATCCCGTGACCCTGCCGTTTGCATCGCGGGTGTAGGTTGCCTCGGTTTCATAATCAGTTAGAATGTCCCCTTTTGGCTTGTGTGGGTTCCATATGGTTGGTCCGGATTTCATGGACATCACCCGTCCCTGGTCGTCCCGGGAGAAGCTGATGATCCTGCCGTCGTATGTCCGGATGGTGTCGGGCAGGCCTTCCGGGGAATAGGAAACCGAGGTGGGACGGTCGCCGCCGTCGGTGATGAGGACGGGATTGCCCATGGGGTCATACTTGTATGAAACAACCGTTCCGGCGGGCCCTGAGATTTTTGCGATCCGGCCCATGTCGTCTCTCAGGTAATCGAACCGTGTCCCGTCGAACCCGGTGATTCCCTCGATCTCACCGTCCGTTCCGTAATGATAATTGCGAGTATTCCCGTAAGGGCCGGTGATGGTTTTCACGCGTTCCAGCTGGTCGTACTCGTACTGGAATTTGGATCGATCCCCGGAGGGATACCGCCCGAAAACATAGGTGGCTTCCAGGAGTCCCGAGGTGTTGTAATCATTGTACTGGAAGGGGGGATTGGATCCGTTGGCCACGGGGTATTGTATGTACCAGAGCTGTCCAATCTCGTTGTACTGGTGGTATGTTTTTTCCCCGTTCGGTTCGATATACCAAACGAGCCCCCCCCGTTCGTTATACTGCCATTCGTAGACGTTCCCTTCCGGCATTTTAAGGTATGTCAGGGCGTTATTCTGGGAATCGAAGGAATAGCGGGTCCGGTTCCCGAGGGGATCGATGGTGACCTTGGGGAGACCGCTGGAATCGGTGATGGTTTTCCAGACGTTCCCCAGGGGATCAGTGATGGTATCCGTGGAGGGATAATCCGGGCTTTCCGCGATTGGATCGTCCGGGAAAACAAACTCGGGAGTGCCCTCGATATCGCCGGAAAGCCCCCCATGTTCCAGGGTGACGGTCCCCGTTGTGGGTGGAATGATTTCAGAGACCCTGCCGCGTGTGTACCTGTATTGGGTTTTGTTCCTGCCGGAGATTTTCTTCGAGGTCATGAGGGAATTGTCGTCGTATTCGAAGCTCCATCTGGCCAGATCCGGATTAGTGATTTCAACGAGATTGCCATCTGAATCGTAATTCATGGTCCAGCGCTCTTTTCCGGGTGAAACGACCGATTCCACCATGCCTGCCGCATTATACTCGATTGCGACTTCCTTTCCCCAGTGATCGATGATCCGGGTGGGATTGCCGTTTTTATCGTAAAGGTATTGAGTCGTGATCCCGCCCGGGGCTTTTTCTATCAAGAGGAGGCCATTGGGGGAATACTCGAAATCGGACCCCTTGTAAAAGGATTGGGTGAACGAGCCGTCCTGGTTGAGGTAGAGAAAGGAGTCGTCGCCGCAGGGATTGGGAATCACGGTTCCCCTCTGGAAGGCGGTTCCGAGGGTGACGCCTCTGACCCTGGGGGATTTATTCTCCGGAATGAGGAGTGTGGAATCCCTGCCGAAGTGGATACCGGTGGGACGATCGAGGCTGCTCATGATTGCGGACTGCCGATCCGCACCGCGTCCGGGGCCTCCATCGCCGGCGATCCTTCGAATGGAGCCTCCGGGATCGATCATGCCCACGGCGTCATACTGCTTGTCCGAGAAGTAAACCAGGCCATCGTGATCGAGGCAGATATACGTGGGTTCCCCGAGTTCGGCCAGGAGGGCGGGGGCCTCGAACCGTCCGAAATTATGGTCCACAGTGCCTGGATCGTATTTACCGGCGAGTATGGTCATGCGATTCGTGGCGGCATCCACTTTGTAGATCTGGCGGTATTTGCGATCCGTGAAGTAGAGGCTGCCCTCGCTGTCCAGTGCCACGTCGTAAGGTTCCCAGAAGGAGACGTCTCCGGCGTCCAGGCCGTTTCCCATGGGAGCGGCGGTGCCCCCCTTTCCCGCGGCATAGGTGTGTTGCAGGGTCACAGGGTCGTATTTTATCACATATCGATCGCGACAATAATAGATATCGCCGTTCGGGGCAACGGCCAGTCCTCTCAGGTCGAAATTTTTCATGAAGATTTTGTGGTAGATGCCGTCGGGATCAATCCTGGCACAATAGAAACGATCATGAATGAAATAGATATTTTCCCCGGGGCCCATTTCCATATCCACGGCGCCCTGGATCATGAGCTGTGTGGCCGGCTTTCCATCGCACTGCCCGGGATAGAGCCAGCCGCCGCCGCCAGCAGTCCAGACCCTGCCCCACCGATCCACCCGGTAAATGATGCCGAGATTCCAGGTTGTCCTGTTACAGAGGATGAAGATATCATAGTTTCTGCTCATAACGGCGCTGAATGGGGGTGGGATCATGAAATACACGGAGGGGCGTCCGTCCGCTTCGACCAGCCAGTTGACGTCGAAGTATCCCGTTCCGATAATGGTGTTGATCTTTCCCAGGGCGCCGAAGACTTCCTTGTGGGTTCCCCTGGAGAGGAGGATGGGGCTGTTGCCGTCCCAGTAAATCCGTTCGAGGCCGCTCATGGCCCATCCTTTTCCAAAGGGTGATTCTGTCAGATTGAGGACGCCAACGTTAAGGGGATAGAGGGTGGGGTAGATTTCCGGGTCGGTTTCCGCGGCCAGGATTCCGGTGGGATTGATGGGAGGACCGCCGAAATAATCGGCCGTATAGAATTCCACGGGAAAGTGATCGGATAGGATCATTTCCCCGGTGTACACCCCGGAGGGCCAGAAGTTCCCTTTTTTATCCCTGCAATCGAGGAGGAGGGAATACCGGGAGAGTCCGTCCTTCACGGGGAAGGCGGTTTTTTTGTAGAAATCGTTCACGGAGATTTCGAGGACCTTTTTCAAGGGTTTTCTCTCCCCTTTGATCGGGACGTAGCGTTCGTTCAGGGAAATATTGACAGAGGGGAGGGCACAGCGGGAAGAATACTCGAGGGCGAAGGTTTTTTCCTCCCTGCCGGACATCCAGGTAAACAGCGGGATTTTCTGGGACAGGACGCCGGAGCGGAGGGACACCTTCGAATACCCGCTTTCGGATTCCTCGCAATCATCGTCGTCGTCGTCATCGTCATCATCTTCGTCGGGTTCATCGTCATCGTCGTCGTCATCGTCATCGTCGTCATCTCCATCCGGTCTCCTGCGACGGGGGGGATCCGGGGGGGGATGGTTGAAATCCCAGGTGGTGAGATGGGTGGCGGAATAATCCACCCACTGGCCGTCGGGGCTGACTTTTGCCATACCGTCGGCGATCCATTGATGGAGTTTTGTATCGTAATATCCTGCCGGGATTTCCATGCCTGCGGGGAATCCGCGGGTGTTTTTCGTGCGAACTGTTATGGGAACGTTGAACTCGTCGACATCGGGCAGGATCTGGTCGCAATAGGTGAAGTGGGTGGATTTCGGCAGGGGGCTGGTGAGGGTCACGGAATGGGGGAAGCCGGCGGATCGGAAGGTGTGGGATTCATCCACGGCCCCGGCCGGTACGGAGATCTGGACGCTGCCGTCGCTGCTTTCGTAATCCCCGCCCTCGGGGCCGATAACCTTGGTTGCCGGATCCATGGGAACGAGAAACACATCTCCAACGTGTTTTACCTGCCCCGGCAGGATCTCGAACTTTTTATCGGCAAAGGTGTAGTTTTCGGCCTCGATCCGGAGAACAACGATGCTTTTACCAAGAATGGCCCCGGTTGTCCGGGCGATGTACACGAATTCTCCCTTTTGAAATTCCGCCTTGGAGGAAGCGTTTCCCGCCATGGAGACGGTGAAGCGATCGAGCGGGGTTTTGGTCGTGAAGTCATACACCCTTCCGATGCAGGTTGATTCCACCATTTGTTCGCCTCGGATCATCCACCCGGAGGGTTCGGCGGGATCGATCCTTCCCAACGCGGCGAGGAGAAAAACCGGAACGAAAAGCCATACCAGAACCGAACGAACATTATGATACATGAGAAACCACCTTTCCCCTATACATAATCAGAGAAAATACTCCCGGGATTGTGCGATGTCAATTCAATAAGAGTAAGGAGAGCCTCAGTCCGGGGTTGTTGAAACGTTACTCATAATTCATCCTGAAATTCAGGACTTATCCCTGAATTCAGGATATATAAGCTGACCCCGGACTTTTATAACCGGACAAACGTAACACAAAATACATTATTTTGGCCGGATATAATTTTTTATAATTGGCCAGAATTATGGAAATATTCCTGTGTTTGGCTTGACATGATAAATTCAATCTCGCCAGAAGGACCTTGTACTCGTGGTTTGTGGCTCCGCAGCCTCCTGGATGATCCAGAATGTCGTGAGATCAAAAGGCGGGTTGCATAACCGACTCACTGATCAGATACCCCTGTATCCCTTTTCACTGAAAGAAACGGAGGATTTTCTTCAAAGCCGCGGACTAGATCTTACACGCTTGCAAATCGTCGAACTTTATATGACAATGGGAGGGGTTCCACACTATCTGAAGCAGGCCAAAACGGGTCTTTCCGCCGCACAGATAATCGATCATGTGTGCTTCTCGCCAACTGGACTCCTTCGTCAGGAGTTTAAAAAACTCTACGCTCTTTTTGACTTAAGCGCACAGCATATGAACATTGTAAAAGCCCTTGCTTCAAAACGCATGGGATTGACACGAACCGAACTCTTGAAGGCGGCCGGGCTCAAGTCCGGGGGAACAGCTACCCGCCACCTCGAGGAGCTCGAGGAATCCGGCTTCATTCAGTCACGCGTTCCCTTTGAAAAAAAGTCAAGCGATTCGCTTTATCGGCTAATGGACGAGTATTCGCTTTTCTATCTTCAGTGGATAAAAAAACTGGGGAGGAGATCGCCGGGTAAGGGATACTGGCTGAAAAAGCAGAACGGTTCTTCCTGGAGGGTCTGGGCAGGATACGCCTTTGAAAATATCTGTCTGAAGCACGTTTTGCAATTGAAAGAGGCCCTTGGCATATCGGGCGTTCATACAGAAGAAAGCCCCTGGCGGCATACGTCTTCAAAAGGCTCCGGGATTCCCGGGGCACAGATCGACCTGTTGATTGACAGGGCCGATCAAACCATCAATATCTGTGAGATGAAATTCTCCAAAAATGAGTTCACAATTGACAACCATTGTGCTGAAAACCTTCGACGGAAAATCGACGTATTTCGAAAAGAGACAAAAACAAGAAAAAACATCTTCCTGACAATGGTGACCAGCTTGGGAGTGAAGGATAACGCCTATGCGAAAGAGTTGGTAAACAATTCACTTAACCTTGAAAACCTGTTTTGATTTTCTTATATGAAAGGATGAGATGTCTCGCGGAACAAATTTGCCCATCGGAATATTCGATTCCGGCCTGGGGGGGACTTACTGTCCTTTCGGAGATCATGAGTCTTCTCCCGGAGGAGCGATTCCTTTATTACGCGGACTCGGCGTTTGCCCCGTATGGATCGCGCACCCGGAAAGAAATTCTCGATCGATGTTTCACCATTAGTGAGGGCATGCTCTCGCGCGGGGTCAAGGCCATTGTTGTGGCGTGTAACACGGCAACCAGCAGCGCGATCACCGAAATGCGGCGCAGGTTCGATCTACCCATCGTGTACATGGAACCGGCCATCCTTGACATCCGCATACTTCAGCACTCGGGGATAGAGATGTATCTCGAGCGTCTTCTCGAAAGGGTGGGGATTCGTGCAGGAAAGACCGTTCTGGATTTCGGTTGCAGGGAAGGGATTTATGCCAGGATGGCCGCCCGAATCCTCGGCACGAACGGCCGGGTGTATGCCCTGGACAGGGATCGAAAGGTTCTCGAGGAATTGAATCGGCTGGCGCGAAAAGAGGGGCTTCCAAACCTTGTTCCCATACTTACCTCAGGGAACATGCCCCTTCCCCTGAGAGATGCTTCCATGGACGTCGTGCTTTTGTATGATGTGCTTCATCTTATTGGATGGATTGGTGGGGAATCGGGCGAAACGCTTCGGCGCAGCCGCGTCCATGAGAGAAGGGATGTGCTTTTGGAGGTCTTCCGGGTATCAAGGCCCTCCGCCACGGTCTCCGTTTACTGTCCCCATTTAAAAACTCATACCGACGTGGAATCGGAAGAGGAAATTGTTTCGGAATTCGCAGACTCGGGATTCGAGCCGTTCAACCATTTTCAAACCAGGCTCATCCATGACGGGATTCTGGTGGGGGGCCACATCCTGAATTTCACCCGCCCCGGCAACGTTTCATAGATTGGGGATGCCACGATCTTTCATACAAAATTACCCCTCGTGGAGAAAATGCCCCGTTTTATTTCAAGAACATAAGAAGTGTTCGGGACCTGTCTGTATCAGAAGGCGGATCAGGTTTCCGACGGGACATCAGGAGTGGATTTTGGGGCGTCCCTTTCGAAACGTGAAACTGTCCAGAACGCGAAGAGGTTGACAAACACTCCCACCACCAGTCCGTCCACGTTTCCGGGATTGTGAAGAACGCGGTTCCATACCATCACTCCGATCACACCGGAGACGGCGCCCGCGAGAAAACTCTTCCTGCCCGCCTTCACACCAAGGAGAGAAGCGGCCAGGGGCACCAGTATCACCGGGGCCCAGAAATTATAAGCATATATCAGAATATCCAGGATGCTCTTGATCGTCAGGGCGAACACGATGGACAACACCCCAACCAGAAGAGTCATCATCCTCGAGAGAAAGAGCTGTTTTTTCTCCGTGAATCCCGAGGGCTTGAAGGGCAGCACGATATCATTCACAAAGGAGACCGATGCGGCATTCAGAAAGGAGTCTGCAGAGGACATCACAATGGAGATGATCCCCGCGATCACAAAACCCCTGATTCCGATGGGGAGCACTTCCCTGATCACGAACGGCATGGCCAGAGTGGGATCCAGGTCCGCCTTGATGGTGAGAGCCACAAGCCCTATACCTCCGGTAATGGCGAAAAAAGGGATGGAAACAATTCCGCTCAAGAGCGTGCCCCTGGACGTCTGAGCTGCGTCCCTTCCGATAAAGAGGCGCTGCACATATGGTGGAACCAGGGTCTCCCCCAAAAGGAACGTGAGAAAAAGGGAAAGAAATCCCCATATGCTGAAGCGATCTCCCAGGAGGGTGAAATGCCCGGCCGGCACGCTGTCCCTGATTACTCCGATCCCTCCCACGTGACGAATCCCCAGAAACAGAACCAGAGGGATGCCGACGATTAAAAGAAGAAATTGAACCACGTCCGTGAACACGACGGCTTTCATGCCTCCCACAGTGGAATAGGTGATGACGATTCCACACCCGATGAGGATGCCCCAAACGGCCGGGATGTTGAGAAACACCACGCAGATCTTCCCTATGGCGCCCACCTGGGCTCCGACGATTCCGGCATTGAGAAGAACTGAGAATATCCCAGTGATCACCTTGCCCATCTTTCCGTATCGGGGTTCCATGATGTCGCCCACTGACACGAACCCGGGGAAATGGTCGATGCGGGGGGCAATGAATTTCGCCACGAGTATTTCCTTCAGGCTGAACCCCCAGAGGGCTATGACGTTACCGATGCCGAAGAGAAAAACCTTTTCCGCGTTCCCGATGGAAAATCCACCGCCGATGAACGATGCGGAGAGGGTGGCGAACACCACCAGGTAACCGAAAGACCGGTTGACCACAGAATACTCTCGGAGGTTCCTGATCCCCTTGCCGCACAAAACACCCAGCAAAAGAATCCCCACAAGGTAAATCAGGACAATGAGATTATCCAGCATGGTCCCCTCCCGGGAAAAGATTCTCTGAAGAAAAAGGATATGTTTATTTCATATGGTGAGTTTTTTTACGGATGGCAATTGCCGAGTCAAGTTAAAATTCCCGTTCCTTCTGCGATATACAGCACGGGGGGGAGACTGTCCACGCCATTATGGGGATAAACGGCGATGGAACAGGTATTCCCGTCCGGATTTGTTATAACATTTCTCGAAAATAATGTCCGAGTACGAGTACGAGTACGAGCACGAGTACGATTACGATTAAGGAAATATATCTCCTCTTAGAACATGATTCTATTTCCTTAAGTTAGCGCCATTCGAGTCTGACCCCAGATACTGACCCCAGATACATATGGTCTTTTTCATTTTGCGGTAAAGAAAACGGCCCGGGGGGGCGCCCGGGCCGCGATGGTTTGAGACTTGTAGCTTCAGGGATTAATCGTGATGGGCGTGGTGTTGACTGATCTTTTCCGACGCCTCTTTTTTTAACTGCTCCAGATTTTTGTCGGCTTCTTCCTTTGTCATCTCTCCCTCCTCGACCGCCTTTTGGAGTTTTATCGAGAGCTGCTGGAGGTATTCCTCGATTTCTTCCTGCTCGTGATGGCGTTCCATGGCCTCAATTTTCATCTGCGCCTCTTTTTCCAATCGGCTCGCCCTTTTTCCGGCCTCTTCCTCGGTCATTTCGCCGTTTTCAACCGCGAGGTGGAGTTTTTTCCGGGAGCTATCGACAAATGCTTCGATCCGTTCACGTTCCACGGCTGTTTCCATACGCTTTTTGTACCACTCGATCTTCGCCTGGGCCTCTTTCTTCGACAATTCCCCTTTCTCGACCGCCTTTTCTATCTGGGCCATGAAATCATCCATGTTGATTTCCTTTTTATGCCTTGAGGCCGTCTGTTTCTTGATTTCATCATATTTCGCATCTGCCTGTTCGCGGGTCATGTCGCCCCTCTTGACCGCAGCCTCGATGCGCCTTTTGATCCGGCTCCAATCATGTTCCCGTCCCAGCTGTTCCTTGAGATCCGCGAGTTTTTCTCTACCCTGCTCCCCGGTAATTTCACCCGCCTCGATTGCGGCGCGGATTTCCTTCTCAGCATATTCGTATTTCTTGCGAGCCTCGAGCCCGGCCTGCATGTCTTTCTTGATTGCCTTCATCTTCGACTCGGCTTGTTCCTGTGTGAGTTCCCCTGCTTCGACTTTGGCCTGGAGATCTTCCCAGGTCTTTTCCAGGCGAAGTTTAATACCATCGTCACACCCCCTGCTGACGGCCAGGCCGAGGGGAAGCACAAGGAGGGCGACCAGGAGGACGCATGCCTCCAGCCGGCGCGATTTCGATCCGTTCGGGTTTTGTGTTATAATCATTTTAAATCTCCTTTCGAGTAATCCGCCGCTCCCTATTTCGCTTGCCATTGCCGGCGGGCGGTGTACCGGGCAGGCAAGGCATTCCACTGCATTCAAAAGGGAATCCGCGTACGTGTGAGGTTTGGGTTTAAGGCTGGATACCACCAGGGCGTCGCAGCAGAGTTCCTCGTTGATACGAAGGTTGCGACGCGCCCACCACACCACGGGATTCCACCAGAAAAAAACGCAGGCCATCCACTCGATCCATCGGACCATGTAATCCCGGCGCCTCACATGGGCCATTTCATGAGCCAGGATCCATCCAAGTTGCCGGGCGTCCATCTGATCGATCAGATCTTCGGGAATAACAACACGCACTTTTCCCCCAATCCACCACACCATGGGCGAGATTTGAGCCGATGTCACCTGGATTGCGGGAATTTTCTTCAGACCCAGCCGCTTCGCGATATTCGCCGCGGATGATTGCAGATCGCGAGGGGCGGTTTTGGATTCCATATCCAGAAGGCGGCTGAATCGGCAAACCTGGAAAAGGGACCAGGCAAGGGCAAAAACGCTTCCCACGAGCCAGAAAAGCATGAACCATGTCTTTCCACGATCCAGCAAAAGGGCGCCGAATCCTGATACGGGCGAAGCTTGCGGTTGTTCATTGGCGGCGATTTCAACACTGTTGGCGAGGATCTGCTCCGAATATGAAAGCACATTTCCCTCGATCGTGAAAACGGGGATCGTCACAAGAGGAGGTGAGACCAGTTTCACAAACACCATCAACCACAGAAGATACGCAACGGAAGGACGCTTGAGGGTTTTCTGGACAATGATGGCCAGGACGGCCAGGGCAAGAGAGACGCACACATTGCTGAGTACGATCCGAAACAGGAGATCAATCATTCCTGACCCCCTTTGCCCGGTGTTCATCCAGAATGACCCGGAGCCGGTCGATCTCCTCGCGAGAGAGTTTTTTCTTCTCCACGAGATGGGTGATGAGTGGGGCGAGGGAACCCCCGGTGAGTTTTTCGGCGAGCAATTCCAGTTGGTTGCCCGCATACATCTGGCGCGACACCCTGGCGGAGAAAAGATGCACGAACTGGCTGCGATCCCGCTCGATATATCCCTTGTCCTCCAGGCGTTGAAGCAGCCTCTGCACGGTTCCGTGTTGTGCTTTGGTCGAATCGGGATAGAGTTTCTCCCGCAACTGGCGGGCGGTGAGGGATTTCTTTTCCCAGAGCTGTTCCATGACAGCCAGTTCCGCATTGGCCAGCGGTTTTTTCTTCATAAAAACTCCTTGTTCAGAAACATATTGTCGACAATATGTCGTATAACTACGACGGAGTGTCGTAATGTGTCAATGGTTTTTTTCAAAAAAAAGAAAAAATTCATCGGTAGAAGAAGGCTGAATTTCCGTCCTTTTTTAGGTAAGTGAATATCGATAGATTGAAAATTATTCCCGGAGCCCCATCAGCAGAATGTTTTCGTTATGGAATATTTCCTGACCAATATAGTTCAAAATGAAACAAATAGTGGTGTCTGATTCCATGCGTTTGTGAAGTTATCGGATATCTGGAGTCCCTCTGGCTGAATGCCAAACCCTAACAATCTCAATATTTCGTTTATTGCTATCCAGCCTGTAGACGATCCTGCATGGCTTACGAATCACCTCACGGATTGCCGGGTCATTGAACTCAGGTACAATTCGCCCATATTCCGGAAAATCGGCTAATCTCTCCACAACTTGGAATAGACTTCTGACGAACCGTTCGGCTGCCGAAGAACTGTCCTCTGCTATAAAGGCCACAATGTCCATGAGATCCAATTTTGCGGTTGGAGACCAGATCAGATCGAAAGCCATTCCCTGAACTCCTCCCTGATCCGTCCATGGGGAATACCCTTACCTTCGTCGAGTTCACGGAGACCTTTCCTTACACCTGCAACGAAGTTGATCCTTTCCTGGATATCTTCCCATGTGGCGTTTTCCGGAAGCTCTTCTATGCTTTTTATGGCAATCTCCTTTGTACTCATGATAAAACCTCATTTATTGAGTTCGTCGATTCATCAATGAAGCCTCCCGGAAAATGGTCATAAAAAACTTCTCTTTGATGTGTCAATACCCGATTGGGAGTATACTGCATCAAACGGAACGGGACGAATCCTCCTCATGGGTTATTCCACTTTGACCCGGATGGCGTCTTCCATGAGGTCTTTGAAGGGGATGACGACTTTGAGGAGGCCGTTTTCGTATCTGGCCTTTGCGGCCTCGGGTTTGACGGGACAGCAGAAGGCCAGGGCGGCCACGTACACAAAATCCGCTCTGGGCGCCGAGAGGGAGAAACTGTCCTCGTGCAACTTCAGGTTGATGTCCTCCCTTTTGACACCGGGAATGGCCGCCTCGATCGTGAGCTTGGTATGATCCTCGTCCGCATAAGCACAGATTTCAGGGGAAACCTTGATTTTTTCATCTGCCATTTTATTTTCCTCTCTTAGTTACATAACTCTCATCACATAGTATATAACACCATAAAACGACACGGGAGTCAATGAATATCCCGGGGGACCTGACGAAATATGATTGTTTTCTCCCTTGACGCGACGACGTTTCCAAAACTAACATTCCTTGTACTTTGAAAAAAGGGAAAACGTTCCATGGCATTAGTTCATGGTAAGGAGTATCAATAAGGCTATGAATGATAAAAGGAAGAGATATCTTAAATTACTGGGACGCTATATCGTGTCCGACCCTGATATTTGTCATGGTCAACCAATTTTTCGGGGCACACGAATCTTCGTGGCGGATGTTCTTGAGCAGGTAGCCAGTGGGATTGCCTGGGAGGCGATCATTGAGGAATGGAACGGTAGTATCACAAAAGATGGCATTGCAGAGGCAGTGCAGTTGGCCAGTCAGGCTTTTCTCAAACACAAAGACGAATTTATACTGGAGCCAATGTCCGTTTGAATATTCTGGACGAGAATATCATTAAGAGTCAACGGCAATTGTTAAAAAGCTGGCGGATTCCAACTTATCAAATCGGCGACGAAGTGGGGCAGAAAGGAATGAAAGATGATGAAATTATACCTTTAATGCATCAACTACGTCGCCCCACTTTCTTCACACGTGATTTAGGTTTTTACGAGCGTAGATTAGGCAACAAGCACTATTGTCTAGTATGCATGGCTGTTAAGAAACATGAATCTGCTTTTTTTGTTCGTCGTTTCCTTTCTCATTATGAGTTTGACACAAAATCAAAACGAATGGGAACAATTATTCGACTATCATGTAAAGGGCTTAATGTATGGCATCTCCACGCGGAAAAAGAAACCTTCCATGAATGGAAAAGTTAGCAGATAATATTTACAAGGTTCTGAAATAATCATTCCCTTACATTCTCGAAAAATTCCTCGAGGCCTTCGACAATGACCTCGGCCTGTTTTTTCTGGTATGCGGGATCGAGGAGGCGGGCCTCGTCTCCGGGATGGGACATGAAGGCCTGCTCGATGAGCATGGAGGGAAAACGTGTTTCCCTCAAGGGGTAGTAGTTGAAATTCCCCACAACGCCGAATTCGTCCCAACCCAGTCCGAGGAGTTTGTCGTATACGATTTTTGCCACGTCCCGGCAGAATTTCTCCTTGTAATAGGTGCTGGTTCCGGAAACCCGGAGGAAGCCGCGGGAGGTGCCGGCCGCATTGGCATGGATGGAGAGGTAGAAATCGGCGCCTGCCTCGATGGCGTGCCGGACCCGGCTCTCGAGGGAGAGCTCGGCATCCCCGGGCCTGACTTCCACCACGTTCGCTCCCTTTTCCTCGAGCTGCTTCCGGACCGCCCTGACAGCGTTCAGGTTCACGGTTTTTTCATTGATTCCCATGATTCCCACGGCCCCGAGGTTCCTTCCCCCGTGTCCCGCCTCGAGGGCGAATTTGATCCCCTCGAGAGGTGAGGCGGGCGGGTCGGCGAACCCAGGGGGACGTTTGACACAGATTGTCACGCTGCTGTCATCCCTTTCGACCCAGTATCCCCAGATCTGCTTGCTTTTTATGGGAACCTTGAGGCGGTAACGGCCATCCTCGATTTGTTCTCCGGTCACCGTCCCGATGACTTTCGCCCCGGTTTTGTGGCTGAACCATGTGGTGGAGTAAAAGGTGTCGAAGAAATCCACGAACAGGCAATTTTCCGGCTCGGTTTCCGACACGATGGAAAAGACCACCGGTTCCTTTATGGGAATCCAGAGCTTATCGCAGGTTTCATCGCCGTTTATGATGCAATAGGTAAAAAAGGCGTTCGGGACAGGTGTGTTTTCGGGAAGGAGTTTGACATACTTGCCGTTCACCCACCCGGAGAGGGAATCCGACAGCCGGATGCGGTATCTTCCGGAATGTTTTCCAATCAGTTCGAAACGGGCGCCGGTGGGGAGTTCGGCAAGGTATGGCCCTCCCAGCCGGACGTAATGGGTTCCGAAGGTGACGGCCGCGCCCTCCTCCGTGGTCTCCCCCACCCTGGGTTTGGAGGGATCCCAGATCTCGATCTTTTTGCGGCAAGTTGCATTGTGCCATGTTTTCCGGATCCCGAGGAAGCAGCGCCCCTTTTCGAGGTACACATCGAGTTCGGCATCACCCGGCGGGAAACCTGTGGGAACGCGAAACACGGAGCGATAGATGCCGGAGGGCTTTTCATCATCGCCCGGGATCTCGGAGAGTTCGATTTTCCGGGAGCAGGAGGTTTCGAGTTTTGCCCACGCGCGTTTTCCGGATGGTCCCTGGATTTTGATCTCGAGTGTATCGCCGGGAAGGAGGGCCATATCCCCGGACGGTTCGAGGAGTTTGAATTCCTTCGCCATTTTTTCGGGGGCGGATTTTTCTTTTCGTAAGATGGTGAGTATTCGCTTTGATGTTTCGCCGTCTGGAGCCGTGAGCTCGATCCGGATTTCGTTTTTCCCTTTTTCGAGGGGGATATTATCCGCGGCAAAGGCCCCGGTGGAATAGACCTCACTTTCTTCTCCATTAACGGTGATGCGATTTTCCGGGAGGGTTCGCCCGAGGAGGTGAACCACTTCTTTCGAGGTCTCCATTTTATCTTCCGGTGAGAAGATATGCAGGAAGGGTTCCATTGCAGCCCGGCCGGCTCCCGGGATGGAGATTTCCATGGTTTTGATTTCATTTTCTGAGAGCTGGAAGAACTCGGATACCACGGGTGAGGCGCCGCTGTATTCGACCCTCAGCTGAACGGGCACGGGAGGTATTTTCAGAAAGGCGAAACGCCCATCCGCGCTGGTCGGCCAGGTTTTACGGAAAACGGGGGATCTCCTGATCTTGCGATCTCCGGTTTGCGGTTCCAGCGAAACCCAGGCGTCCTTCACGGGCCGGCCCTTTTCATCCGTTACTGTCCCGAGGATGATGCGGCCATGGGGTTTCAGTTCGGGAACCGCCGCCCTGGTTTTGTACAGGGATTTTTTCAGGATGTCGAAAAGTCCTCTTTGCTTGACGCCGCCGTAAGCGAACAGCACGGAACCGGCGATGCCTTTTTTCCTGCCATAGAGGATTTCCCTTACGTTTTCCGGTGTGTCCCCTTCGGTTTTGAAGGTTCGCTGCCCCCCGACGATGCAATCCTTTCCCACGCCTTCCACAAAGTCGTCGATGAGCTCGTGGTAATTGGGTTTGGATTCGGGGATATCCCAGTAAATCATGGGCATGAGGTAATCCATGGCCCCCAGGCGGATCCAGTTCCAGGTGTCCTGGTAGTAATCGTGATAACCGCTGGAGAAGTTGTAATAACCCTTAATGTGATAGCGGTTGTAGATGCCCCATGCGGCACAGGAGACAGCCACGCCGGGCCGGATGTCTTTCACTTCGGCATAAAGGTCGTTGATGAGCTTATCGAGTTGTTCCCTCTGCCAGTTGGCCCATTCGAGGCGGTTGGGATTCCCGCGACCGAGGAATCTCTCCTCGCTGATCGGGTCGTGGCTGTACCTTTTTCCGGGGTAACGGATCCGATCCAGGTGGATTCCGTCGATCTCGTACCGGGTCACAAGGTCCCGGACGACCTCCCGTAGGTATTTGTGAACTTCGGGGATGCCGGGTGAGAGGTACCAGTATCCTGCGGATTTGGCGTTCATGAGGTTTCCCTCCTGATCGCAACACACCCAGGGCTCGTTGGAATCGGGTCCATGCCGGAAGAAGAGATGATTGGGGGCGTGGTCCGGGGAGGGTTGTTTGTTTTTGGTGAGGAAAAGGGGCATGGGATTGATGTAGGCGTGGAGCTGGATGCCCCTCTTGTGGGCCTCATCGAGGGCAAACGCCAGGGGATCGAAGCCGGGATCTTTTGCATCCAGGAGGTGTGACCATGGTTCGAGTTTGCTCGGGTAAAGGGTTTCGGCACACCCCCGGACCTGGAACACGGCGGCATTGAAGTTGGCGTTTTGCATATCCTCGAAGATCCGGACGATTTTCTGTTTGCATTCGTTTGGATCCTTCGAGGGCCATTCGAAGCGGGTGATCCAGAGGGCGCGGAATTCCGGGCCGTCATACTCGCTGAACCTGGCCTCTTCTTCCTTTGTGAGTGAATCGGAGGAGATGTTTTGAGCGGGACAAAGAGAGATAAAAAGAAGAATAAACACTGGAAAGATCTTGATTGTTAAAAGATCCTTTTTCATCTTAGTACTCCTTGGATTAAAATTTGGGCATCGATAAATAATTAGTAAAAACGCCTCATTTCCCGTGTCAATGGCGTTTTTTAAAGGAGATGTATGATGATCGGGAAAAAATGGCTCTTAATGGCAGCTGCTCTTATCTATTTCTGCGGCTGCGGCAGTGTCCCGGTGAAAACCGAAACCCCGGTTTCCTCCGAGGAAATGCTTGCCCGGGAAATCGTCGAGATCCTCACCGCCCCTGAGACCGGAAACGCCTTCTGGGGCGTTTTGATCAAACGCCTCGGGGAGGAGAAACCGCTTCTGGCGATCAACGAGAACAAATGCTTCATGCCCGCCTCCAACATGAAACTGTATTCCACCGCCTCGACCCTTACCCTCCTGGGGAAGGATCACCGGTTCGAGACCGTGATCTACCATACGGGAGAGATCGATCAAACGGGAACGCTTCACGGGGACATTGTGCTCCAGGGTGGCGGGGATCCGGCCATATCCGGTCGGTACCGAAAGGACGTGATGACCGAAGAGATCCTGGATGAGTGGTGTACGGCCCTGGAGGCCGGAGGGATCCGGTCCGTGAAGGGAAACGTCATAGGCGACGACGATTTTTTCACGGACGAGGAGGTCGAGGGCACCTGGCAGGTGAGCAATCTTTCCTACTGGTACACGGCCCCCTCCTCCGCCCTTTCCATCAACGACAACCTGTACCAGTTTTACATGCTTCCCGGGGAGGCTGAGGGGGAAAAGGCCCGGATCGAGGAACATCTCGGAACCAGTTACATGGATATCCAGAATGATGTCATTACCACGGGTTCGAAAGCCGGGATAAGGGTTTGGTTCAAAAGAGATGTGGAGGGAAACCGTTTGAGGGTTTCCGGACAAATGCCGCTCGAGGGCGGACGGGAAAGGGTCCGGGGATGTGTGTATAACGCCACACTGTTTTCCGCCTTCCTGTTTCGAGAGGCCATGGAAAAACACGGGATCACCGTTTCCGGGGAGGCGATGGATATCGACGAGTTCGAGGAAGAGGAAAAGGAAAAAATCAGGGGGGAGGTGAAGATTCTTCACGTTCACCTGTCCCCGCCCCTCCCGGAAATTCTCCGGATCATCAACAAACCGAGCCAGAACTATTACGCGGATATGCTCCTGAAAAACCTGGGCAAACGTTTTCGCGACGAAGGGAGCTTCGACGAGGGATACGAGGTTGTTATGGATTTTCTCCGTATGGCCGGCGCGTTGGACGTGGAGAATTTCCAGATGAAGGACGGCTCGGGGCTGAGTCGGAGGAACCTGGTCCAACCCCGACACACCGTGGCCCTTTTGGAATACATGGCAGGGAGTGAGAATTTCGAGTTGTTCTACGATTCCCTGCCCATTGCCGGTGTGGACGGCACCATTGGGAGACGGATGAGAAAACCGCCGGCCAGGGGGAACGTCCATGCCAAAACAGGATTCATCAGCCATGCCCGGGCCCTGTCAGGATACGTTGACGATCGGAACGGGGACAGGTGGGTTTTCAGCATGATGTGCAACCACTTCACGGTTTCCTCTTCGAGGATCGACGCCCTGATCGACCGGGTCTGTCAGGCCCTTGCCTCTTATGGCGAGTAATGAAGTCAGGTTCGAATTTCAGTTTTTTTTATTGACTACCAGTTAGATTATAAAAATATATACATTTGTTCCACTGTAGAAAACAGGGTTTTTTTTAACGCATCCGGGGTGACCCGGTGACAGAATCGCGACTGGATGAGGGCCGGACCCGTTTATCCTGAAAGATAAAGGATCCATCCAGATGAGAAAGTTCTGTATTTCAGTATCCCTCCTTTTCGCTGTGATCTGCCCCGCTCAGGAGAAACTCTATAAAAGAACCACCCCCCTGAATATTCCCAGGCAGATGTACGGTTCGGTGGTCTCGGGCGATTATCTCTATATGCTGGGAGGCTACCGGGAGGGTGGTTACACACGATCCGTCCAAAAGGCCTCCATCCGTTCCGATGCCACCATCGGGAGATGGAACGAAACAACAAACCTTCCCCAACCCCGCAGCTATATTACCAACTCGACCCTTTCCGTTAACGGGATTGTCTACATTGTGGCCGGTTACGATGGCAGTGAGGATGTCAATTTAAACACCATCATCCATTCCAAACCGATGCCGGACGGTCATCTTTCCCCCTGGATCGAGTCGGCCCCGTTTCCGGGAGGCGGGATATGCTGCAGTGTGGCTGTGGCGACACCGGGTTATATCCACCTTATCGCCGGAACCGTGGGGGACAGGGATCCCACGGTACTGGTATGGAGCGCAAGGCTGGGCCGGGACGGTTCTGTTGTGAGCTGGGAAAAGGGACCCGATCTCCCCGTGCCCCTGTGGTACCATTGCGGTGTTGCGGCGGGGAACCAGGTCTGGATCTGGGGAGGTCTGAAGGAGTCCAGTCCCACGTCCGTCAATGAAAAAGTCTATTCGTCGCCGATCCTTCCCTCCGGCCGGCTGGGCCCCTGGGAGGAGAATTCCGTCAGTCTTCCGAAGGCCTTTTACAGCTGCCCGTCGAGGCTTTCGGGGAGCTATCTGCTGAGTTTCTGTCCCCGCTATTCGGGTGCGGTTGCGAGCAACGATATCTGGTATTCCTTTCTCAAACCGGACGGGTTGATGCCGTGGAAGAAGATTCCGAGCGATCTTCCGACAAAGCTGTACATCGCTGCGGCCCGGGATACCCGGCGGGGGGTGATTTTCATTCCAGGGGGAAGAATTACGAAAGATATTAACGATCTGGACGGAGTCGTCTATTATTTCCCTATGCTCGGAGGGGGACAGAATGTATCTTCGGAGGAGCCTCCGGCGACACCGCCGGTGGAAACCTCGAGAGTCATGGCCCCCCCGGCCCCTGCCCGGGAAACAACCATTTATCAAACCGGATATTCCTACCCGGGATTTATCCCTTTTGAAGAGTTTCAGAGTATGACCCTTTCCGAACAGAAAGCATTGGTTTTGTATTTCCATTGCGACACGGAGGAACAGTGCTGCTCCCAGGCTAAAATCCTTTCCGCTTTCGTTCCCATGATATACCGGGACAAGGTGATCCTTTCGGAGGTGAACATCGCCCGTTTTCCAGTGCTGGTCAACCAGTACCAGGTGGCATCCACGCCCTGCTGGGTTTTCATCGATACAAGAGGGATCATCCAGCTCAGGAAGACAGGGGTGATCAAGCTGGAGGAACTGGATCATAATATCCGCCAGATTGTCCCTTGATCAACTGAATCGTAATGGATTGGACTTTTCCGAACAAGGTCTGATCCCGGATTTATGGAAATTCGAATATCAGGAACCCTGTTTGATCTTTTCTTCGAGATTTCTGATTCTGCTGCCCAGTTTTTCTTTTTCCTTCAGAAACATGGCCTGGAGCAGTTCGGTTCTGGGATAGATCAGGGAGCTGGCGGCCTTGATAAGGCTGGCCCCGATTCCGGCTCCAATGGAAAATAACAGGCAGGCCACAAGATAGGAAAGGAAGTGAAAAACCGCCCTGGGAAGGATAATCCGCTCCTCCCCTATCATCAGTCCCTCTCCCTCCGAATCCACGGGGAGCATTCGGGAATAAAAGACAAGTTTCTCCGGATTCCGGATCAGGGTATAAACCTGAATGAAGATGAAAATCACCATGAGAACGCCAACGGCCATGAGGACAATGCCGGCGCCGAATCGTATGGACTTGTAAGAATCCGCGGGTTTCTGGTGTTGATATGGATTCATATCCATCATTGAACGAGTAGCCCCCTTCCTCTGGATTCCAAATCCTCATAAGGATATCTTCCGTAACAGGAGGGAAAGTCAAGGGGAAAGGGAGAAGGCCAGTTCGCAAAATTTGCCGCCCGTGCAGATGGAGTTTTTGAGTTCAAAGCGGATATCTTTTCCGAATTCGCCTGCCCATACGGAGTATTCGGCCCTGCAGATGCGGGGGCCGATCCTGGGAGAGAGGTGTTCCCTTCCCGCCTTCACGATGATATCGTACCAGGGACAGCTGTCCACATGGATGCAAAACCCGTGTGTTCCGGATAATTCCAGGTGCCGGAACCGGTAACCCTCGAGGGAGAGTTTTTCGCTCAAACAGGCGAAAAGGTCCTCGAGGCCGTTATCCCGGTTCAACATTTTTTTCAGTTTCCTGGCCTGAATCTTGGGCATGACGTTCCAGACCTCTTCATCCATTTCGAGGGCGGCGTCGAACCCGTATTTTTCCTCCATTTTCATGAACCAGAGTCCATCCACGGCCGTGTAACAGCGATGAAAAAAGTCGAGTTTCTGTTTTTCATCGAGCGTCATTCGGAACCTCCCTTTGAATTGCGGCGTGTCCTCATTGTTTTCGAGAAAAGAGGGGAAATGCGGCATAAAAGGCACACGCCTTTTTCAGGTCCTCGATGGGGCATTTATCCTGTGTGGAATGTGTAAAACGTTCCTCGCTGGGTCCGAATCCGATGGTTGGGATACCCAGGGCGCCCATGCTGGAAACGCCGTTGGTGCTGAAAACCCAGCTGCCGATTTCGGGCGATTTTTGAAAGAGGGCAAGGCAGGTTTCCGCGGCCTGCTGGAGGATGGGGTGATCCTCGGGGAGCACCCATGTGGGATAGTATTTTTCCGTTTCAATCACCTTTCCCGTGTAGGAGGGATCCCGGAATCGAAGGATTTCCACACCGGCATCCCGGAGAGAGGGCAGCGACTTGATCTGTTCCAGGGCAAGGGCCTTATCCTCCCCGTCTGTGAGACGCCTGTCGAGCCAGATGCGGCAACGGTATGGAACGCAGTTGATGGAATCCGTATCGCAATCGATTTTGGTCACAGCCACGGTTCCCTTCCCCAGGAAGGGATCGTGTTTGAGGGTTTCATTCAATTGTTCGATCTCCCGGATCAGTGGGGCCATTTTATAAACGGCGTTTTCGCCCCGCTCGGGTGCGGAGGCGTGGGAAGAGGCGCCGGAGCTGGTGACGAGGATCTCCATTCTCCCGCGATGCCCCCGGTATACGGAGCAACCGGTGCACTCCCCGAGCACGACGCAATCCACAGGCCCCCCGGGGAGGTTTTCGATAAGATGCCCCAGGGCAAGTCCGTCACAGGCTTCCTCCTGAACGCTTCCCGCAACAAACACGGTGCATGGCAGTTTGCCGCCGGTGAATTCCTTCAGGATTTTGAGTCCGTAAAGTTGGACCACGGTGGCGGCCTTGTTGTCCGATGCCCCCCGTCCCCAGACAAACCCATCCTCCACCTTTCCTTTGAAGGGATCGAACTCCCACGCCCCGGGATTTGCCACCCCGACGGTGTCGATATGTCCGTCATAGAGGATGCGAGGCGATCCGGAACCCATTTTGCCGATGACGGATCCATAGTCGTCGATGCGGGCCTCGTCGAAGCCGATCTTTTCCATTTCGGCAATAATTCGCCCGGCCACCTCCCTTTCCTGTCCACTGTAGGACGGCAGGGCGATCAGGTCTCTGAGGAATTGAACCATATCATCGGAGCAATCCCCGGCCATTTGTCGAATCTTAGAAATATCCATAATCTCGATAACCTCCCGGAAAATCGAAGAATCATCAGGGAAGAGAGAAAAGAAATCAACCGACAAATTGTTCCAACCCTGGGAAGGATATAATTTTCATTGATTTTCAAAAATCGGGGTTTATAGGATTTTGTATTAACTTTCGCGCAGGGACAGGCTTGTTATGGTTTTACTTTACACCATGCTCGAGGGAACGGATATCAGCGTTACTCCGGAGGGAACGTTAAGTTTCAAGAACAAACAGATAAGCAGTTCTCCGGTCGGGGAGCTGTATATCGTGGCGATATCCGCGGACAAGCCGGATTCCCCGATACCGGTGAAGACGCGCCTGATCCGGCAGGAGGGATCGGGACTTTCCTTTGTCGCCGAATCCACCCTCATTTCCATGGAGGGGCGAATCAGCTCCATCAGAAAAACCCCCCACTTCCAGTTCCAGTTGAAAGTGACCAACCGCGCGGTGCCGGGGGCTTACAGCCTGTCAGTGCATCTTCGCAATCCCACGGTGGGAGAGCCCCGATTCATGATTCCCGGCATTTTCTATAAATACAACCGCCCTTCTCACTGCCGGAGGGTATATCCGGGTTTCTCCCTGGATCCCACCACCGCCGACGATCCCTTTCTGTCGAATCATTGGTCCTTTCGTTCAGACCGGGCGGCTGAACCGGCCGTTTGGGCCTGGACGGATGATCTCGGGTATGCCCTGTCCACCCCGGCGGTGTTCGGCAAGGGACAAAGCGGTCTGTTTTTCAAGGCCGACAGTGATTATGTCGAGATCGGGCTCCATTATCCCTATCGAGAGGAACCGGTGAAATACTCCTTCTGCTATGAATCGAAAAACACACCGGAATGCACCTTTTTCTACATGGGTAGGGGGGAGATCTTCCAGATCACGTTCGACCTCGTCATTTCCAAGAGGGACCTGCATTCCTATGCCCCTTTTCTGAGAAGCTTATACGAACGATACCATCGGGATACCCCTACGAATCCCTGGATGGAATCCTCCCAGGCCTGCGAGCTGCTATCGGAGGGACTCTACCGGTGGCACTATGACAGTTCCGAAGAGGCCATCTGGGAGACCTGTGCCTTTGACAAGTACTTTGGGAAAAAGGACAGCTATGTGGATCGGTTCAGCATGCATACGGCCTGGGTCAGCGGCATTCCGGCGGCCATGGCTCTTTTGTGGCAGGGACGTGTTACGGAAAACCGGGAGTATGTGGAGGCGGGAATCCGGGTACTCGATAAAATCGCCTCCGGGATCGCCCCGCTGGGGACATTTTATCCCTGCTGGATCAGCGAAAAGGGATGGAGCGGGGGATGGAATCCCGAGGAAAACCTGGTCCAGACCCGCACCGCGGCCGAAGCCACCCTGTTCCTCCTTCGGGCCGCCAGATGCGAGATTCAACACGGTCATGCTCATCCGGGTTGGATCGATGCGGTCATGAAAAGCCTGGATTTCGCGGTCCGGATCCAGCGTGATGATGGAAACTTCGGGTCTTACTACACCATGGACAAAGGCGAGGTGACGGAATGGGACGGGGCAGGCGGCATTCTGTGGATCGCCCCCCTCATTGGCGCTTCCGTGGTTTTCAACAATAAAACTTACCGCGAGGCCGCGATCCGGGCGGGACATTATTACAGCCGTTTCCTCGAGGATGAATTTATCTATGGAGCCCCGGAAGACGTCCACCTGACTCCCACGTCGGAGGATGGATACAATGCCCTGATCGCCTACATGGCACTCGCGGAAATCACCCACGAGGACAAATGGTTCCAATACGCCCGCAAGGCCGCGGACTGGCTCCTCAGCTTCCGATTTTCCTACAACACCAGGCTTCCCCAGAATTCCATCCTGGCCACCTACGATTTTCGAACCAAAGGCGGCGACGTGGCCTCCCCCTCGAACCAGCACCTTCACTCGTACGGGCTCGTATGCCACCCTGAACTGCTTCGCCTGGGGAGATACCTCGAGGACGATTACTACATCACCCGGGCGCGGGAGCACCTCGAGTTCTGCCATCAGTTCATCGCCCGGGACGACGGCGATTTCGGGGCCCGCAAGGGGATGGTTCCCGAGCAGTTTTATCACACGGACTGGTGGCAACCCAAGGGTCACCTCCTTGCCCTGTCCCATGCCTGGTGTGCTGGATTGATTCTATACGCGAATCTCTGGGAAAAGGAAATGCTGGGGGAAAGCACTCTTAAATTCCCCCCCATCCCGCCTTCGGTTTCCGGGAAACAGGAGGAGGATAAACGCATCGCGTTTTCCCGGACCCCCACGGAAGAGCTGCCCCCCTCCGAGAGGGAAACCCTCTTCGATTTATAATCAGAAATGGAGATAACAGATCGTGCATCCAACGCCAAAGCAAGTGATCATCGATACGGTAACCTTTCAAAGGCCCTCCCGGCTTGGAAGAGACCTGTGGGTACTGCCGGGGGCGGGGAAAAAGTACGAATCTCAACTCAAAGATCTGCAAAAGAAATATCCCCCGGATTTCGCCGGAGACGGATTCCAGGATCCCACCGGAGGCATGCAACTCTACGAGTGCGGATCGTTCACCGATCCCTGGGGAAGCGGGTGGGAAAACCCGACCCCGGGCATCCTGGGTCAGGTAAGGCATTTTCCCCTGAATGACTGGGACAATCTGAAGGACTTCTCCCCCCCCTATCACCTGATCGGACAGGGCTTTGAAAAGGTGGCGGAAACCCTTGCCCGAACCCCGGACAAATTCCATTTCGGGATCATTCCATCCCTGTTTCACCGGATGTGCTGGCTGCGCGATCCCAGCCTCGTGTTCATGGATTTCTACACCAACCCGGAGGAAATCACCACCCTCCGCGACATGGTCCATGAATACAATATGCGGCACCTTCGGGAACTTTTGAAATTCGATTACGATGGAATCTTCATCGGGGATGACTGGGGGACGCAAACCCAGCTCTTCATCCGGCCGGATATGTGGAGGGAGTTTTTCAAGCCCTGTTATGCGGAATATTTCCAGCTGGCCCGGGAGGCGGGCAAGTTCCGCTTCTTTCACAGCGACGGGTATATCATGGAGATCATCGAGGATCTGATCGAGATCGGGATTCAGGCCCTGAACTGCCAGGTGATGTGCAACGGTGTGGAAGAGCTGGGAAAGCAGTTTCGGGGACGCCTGTGTTTCTGGGGGGAACTCGACCGCCAGCACCTGCTTCCCACGGGAACTCCGGAGGAAATCCGGGAGGCCGCGGAAAAAAACCTCGAGCATCTTTCCACCCCGGAAGGGGGATATATCATGCAGGCTGAACTGAACGCGGATGTGCCCCTGGAAAACCTGACGTCCTTTTTCGAATGTTACGGGATGGAGCCGAAAACCGGTTAAATAGAATTTCGTCTATTTCCCGTTGTTCAGGGAGGCGGCAAAGGATTCGAACCGCTTTTTCTGTTCCGAGCTGAGACGGTTGGGGACCCGGACCCTGACCTTGACGTAATGATCCCCCATCCTCCCCCTTTTTGCCGGGACGCCTCTCCCCTTCAGTTTGAATTTTGTCCCGGACTGGGTGCCCGGCGGGATCTTGAGGGTAACGGGCCCCTGGAGGGTCTCCACCTTGACCTTCCCCCCGAGAACGGCCAGGGCAAGGTCGATTTCCTTTTCGCTGTACACGACATCGCCGTCACGTTTAAATGAGGGGTGTTCCCCGACGTGGATCTGGATATAGAGATCGCCGGAGGGACCTCCATGGGGTCCCGGTTCTCCCTCACCGGCCAGGCGGATCTTCTGTCCGTCTTTGATCCCTGCGGGGATTTTCACATGAAGGGTCTTGGTGCGCGATTGTGTCCCGGTTCCGTGACATTCCCGGCACGGTTTGGTGATTTTGGCGCCGGATCCCATGCATTCAGGACAGGGGCGGGAAAAGCCGAACCCACCCTGGGAGAGAAAGACCTTGCCCGATCCCCCACAACGGGGGCAGGAGGTTTGGCGGGTGCCCGGCTCGGCGCCCGACCCGCCGCAACGGGAACAGATCTCTTTCCTGGCGATCCTGATGGGTTGTTTCCCACCCTTTGCCGCAGTGAGAAAGGGGATGGCGACGGAGGTTTGAATGTCGGCTCCCCGTGTGGGGGAGGTTCTCATACCGGAGGAAGGTCCGCCCCCCGCCCCGGCTCCGGAGAAGAAATCGAAGATGCTTCCGAAACCGCCTGCGCCGCCGCCGAACAGGTCCCCGAGATCGTCCATATTGAAACGAAAGCCTCCCCCTCCTCCCCCTCCGGGTTGAAATCCACCGCCGAAAGGATTTTTCCTCATGAAATCGTATTGCTGTCTTTTTTTATCGTTGGAGAGGATCTGGTAGGCCTCGTTGATATCCTTGAAGCGTTGTTCCGCCTCGGGGTTTCCCTTTGTTTTATCAGGGTGATACTTAACGGCCAGCTTGCGAAACGCCTTTTTAATTTCATCCTTGCCGGCGTTTTCACCGACTCCAAGAATTTTATATAAATCTTTAACTTCTGCAGGCGACATCATATCCCCCCTTCAAAAAACCTTTCAGGAACACACGAGGGAAAGAAAGCGAGAGGGGATGATCTGGATCACTTATACACAGAGACGCGGGCGGGGCGAAGCACGCTGTCCCTGTAATAATACCCCTTTTGCAATTCCCTTGCAATGCGGCCGGATTCTTCCTCGTCACCCTCTTCCGTCATCATGGCCTCGTGAAGATTGGGATCGAAATGAATCCCATCCGTCTCGATGGGTGTGACGCCTTCTCTGGCGAGGAAATCCTGGAATTTTTTGAGAATCAATTCAACGCCCCGTCGATAGTCGGCCAGATCCTCGCTTTCATTTTCCTCATTATGCTCTGCGGCCAGCCGGAGCGAGTCCAGGAGTTCGAGGAAATCGCTGAGCACGTTTTTGCGGGCCTGGTCCCCGATGGCGCTCTTTTCGCGTTCTGTTCTCTTGCGGTAATTTTCGAACTCGGCCTGAAGCCGCTTTAAGCGATCCAGGAATTCCGATTCCCGGGATTCCGATCCCTCTACTGGGATCTGTTGCCCGAGTTCCCTCTCACTTTCATCCAGCATGAGCTGCATCGTTTTTAACCTTTTCTTATACTGTCTTTTGTTCATACAATCAATGCCTCGTTATCAGGTGATGGTTCATACCCTATGGATCTTCCCTGCCAGATTGCGGAGCCGCTTGACCCGTTTGGCCGTCGAGGGGTGGGTGCTGAAGAGATCGAAGCCCCCCTTGCCGGAACCGACCGCGGGATTGACGATGAAGAGATGGGATGTGGCGGGCAGGGGTTGAACCCTGGACCTTCTGGCATAAGCCTCGAGCCGAAGCAGGGCATCGGCCAGGGCCTCCGGATCGCCCGTCAGTCGCCCTCCCCTTTCATCCGCCTTGTACTCCCGGGATCGCGAAACGGCCAGCTGAATGATGAGTGCCAGAAGGGGCGCGACAATGATCAGGAAGAGCTGTCCCAAAGCATTGTCGTTATCCCGCCGCCCCCCTCCCAGGAGAAGGGTCCAGGTGGCGATTCGACCCACTAACATGATGAGACCGGCAATGGCCGCACAAAAGGCCATGATCAGTGTGTCATAATGCTTCACATGACTCAATTCATGGGCGATTACACCCTCGAGTTCCCTTTGGGAAAGGGCCCTCACGATTCCATCGGTGACGCACACCGCTGCATGGGAGGGATTCCTTCCCGTGGCGAAGGCGTTGGGGTGTTCCGTGGGGATGGTGAAAACCCTCGGCATGGGGATCCCGGCCTTCTGACTGAGTCGCCGGATCATGGCATACAGTTCCGGGGCCTGGTTTTCAGCAAGGGGTTTGGCCCTGTACATGGTGAGCACGATCTTGTCGGAATACCAGTAAGAGACAAAGTTCATCCCCAGCCCGACAAAGAGGAAGACAAGGGTAAAGGTATTTCCCCCATAGCGCAGATCGAGGAAATGCCCCACTGTCATGAGAACGGCCATGAGTCCGACCATCAAAAGTCCTGTAACGAGGTAATTTTTCAACTTCACTGCTCCCTGTCACGAATTCACAAAGAATTTGAGTTACAAATGTCCATTAAATATGAAGCAATATCCATACCTTTTTTTCATATTCGAAAATCGGGAATAAACGGCGATATATAAGGGTATTTAAGGGAAACGGTGTGGCGGGAGAGGGAATCCTGGGTCAATTTTGCTTAATCGACAGATGGTGTGATCAAAACTGGGTCGGTCGGACACACCCCGCATGGGGTCGCCCCGCATGGGGTCAGTTTATATAATTATATAATAAAATCCGGTTTTCCATTCCGCGCCAGGGCTTGTTTTTCAAGCATTTGAGCATATATTGTGCTGATTCCGAGGTGCCCTGCAATGCGGCGGTAGGTCCAGTCGGTTTCATTCCGGAGGAGATGGACCATTTTCTCGATTTCATCCCTCATTTTGGCTGTCCGGCGCCCTTTTTCACGAAATTCTTTCGGAGTGCACTTGAATTTCCGGCAGCATTTTTCCAGGATCTCTTCGGCGAATTTCTCATATTGTTCCTCTGTTGTCTTGCTGTTCAGTTCATCCGCCCTCGCCTGGATTCTTCTGGTGAATTCCCTGCCTCCGACGAATCTCTGCGACCAGACCAATGGTTTGAGATCCTCATCCAGCCCCTCCTCCACGAAACGGCTGTAATTTTGGGGATCATTCCCGAACCAGCCGAGGATCTCTCCGGTATAAAGCCAGCCTGGAGCGTTTTCGGGGTTTTTGTAATACTTCATGCTCGACCATTGATATTCCGCGGCTTCCCCGCAAATTCCCGCCTCCACGGGATTCAGGTGAATGTAACGCGATGCCGCAAGCATGTAGTCGCCGCGCTCGACCACCAGGCTCCTGAAACGCCCGGCGAAAACGTGCCCGCGACTCATGTGGCGGCGATGAAAGCCGATCGTGTAAGAAATGGTCAGGCGGCGCATGAATTCGGAAAGATTGGGGCGGGAACTTTCCGCGAGTAAATGAAGGTGGGTGTCCATGAGGCAGTAAGCGTGAATGCGGAAGTTGAATATTCCGGCATATTTTTTGAGGAAATAGAGAAACCTGTTGCGGTCGGGATCTCCCCTGAAGAGCCGGGCCTTCATATTCGAGCGGCACATGATGTGATACACCGCATGAGGCAGATTGATCCGGGTATATCGAGCCATGATGGGGAGAAATTGCACCAGAAGAGGGATTTCTGTCAAGGTTTTATTATATAATTATATAAACTGACCCCAGACTTTTCCGAGATCTTGCTTGACCTGTAAAGGGGGCGGATTTTAGAGTCCTTCATCGCCTCGAGCTCAGGACGGCAAAGGAAAAAATGCGAAAAATTCCTTTTATTGTTCTCTTTTTATACGGCCTTTTCCCCTTCAGGGCCGGGGCCTGCAGCATCCCGGTGTTCCAATACGCAAGGGAATACTGGGCCCCCTCCCTCTACCAGATCCAATTGATCCACAAGGGTCCCCTGACCAGAGAAGAAAGAGATATCATAACCGAGATGGAGAAGCTCGCAGATCCATCCCCTGAGGGCATGAATTTTTATCTGAAAATGACGGATCTCTCGGAAAGGAAACCTGGCCGGGAGATTGGAAATGACATCCTTTCCGGGGAGAGATCCCGCCTTTTCATCCGATATCCCGGGGAGGGGACGGCGCCGGCCTGGTCCGGGCCCCTCGAGAGGGATAGTGTGAGCAAAATCCTGGATTCGCCGGTTCGGAGGAAAATTCGTGACAATCTCCTGACTAACGACACAGCAGTATGGCTTTTCGTGGAATCGGGGAGGCCGGAGATCGATGACAGGGTGAAAAGACTCCTCGAGGAAGAGCTGGAAAAACTGGAACAAACCCTCGATCTCCCGGATCAATCCGACACCCCCAACTATTCCGAGGAGGAGGCCGGTCAATATTCGGATCTCGGGGTATCGTTTTCCACCGTAACCCTGAATCCCGGCGATCCGGGCGAGGAATTCCTGGTTTCCAGTTTAATCAACAGTGAAGCGGATCTCGAGCAGTACGAGGGGGAACCCATGGTTTTCCCGATTTACGGGAAGGGAATCGCCTTATATGCCCTGGTTGGGAAGGGGATTACCCGGGAGAACATCCGGGAAGCGGCCGTGTTTCTCACCGGTCCCTGTTCCTGCATCGTCAAGGATTCCAATCCCGGGACCGATCTCCTGATGAAAAGCGACTGGGAAGGGCTCACGGGGGGTCTGGAACCTCCTTCCATCGATACCGAATCGCTCTCCGGGCTGGGTGTCGCGATGAGTTCCCTGGAAGAACAAAATCCGGATCCGACCATCGCCGATCCTGATGAAAGGGCCCAAAACAGGGGTGGTGGGATTTTGAAACGAAACGTTTTTTTGTCGATCGGGGTAGTGTTCGTACTGCTCTTCTCGATGACGGTTTGGGCCGTATGGAAGATAAAACGCAGTTCATAGCAGGACAGGATTCATGAACGTTTTCACCCTGACCATTCGGGAAATCGGGCACCGGAAGACGGGTTTTTTCCTGGGCGCCCTGTCGGTTGTGATTGCGGTGGCCGCGCTTGTGGGGGAAATAACGCTTCTGGACGCCCACGATCTCCAAACCATGCAGATCCTGAAACACAGGGAAGAAAAAACCCGGGAGCAGATGAGAATCCTCGAGGACGATTACAGGAAAATCATGAAGGAACTGGGGTTTAATCTCCTGATCCTCCCGAAGGATCAGAGGCTGGGTGATTTTTACACAGAGGGATACGCGGCCAGAACCATGCCTGAGGAATACGTCACGAAGCTGTCCAATACCCCACTGATGACCATCCGTCACCTCCTCCCCTGCCTGGAACAGAAAGTGAGGTGGAAGGAGCAGGGAAACCGCCTGATCATCCTGAATGGCGTCAGGGGCGAGGTGCCCTTTTCCCACAGGGCCCCGAAGGAACCGATGCTGATCGCGGTTCCCCCCGGGAGGGCGGCCCTCGGTTTCGAGATCTGGAACAGCCTGGATCTCGAGAAGGGGGAAAAGATACGCATTCTCGGGCGGGAATTCACAGTGGATACCCGCCACCCCCAGAGAGGGAACAAGGACGATATCACGATCTGGATCGACCTGGATCAGGCCCAGGAACTGCTCGATATGGAGGGACGGATCAACGCCATCCTCGCCTTGAAATGCCACTGTTCCGGTGTGGAGATAGAGAGCATTCAAAAAGAGGTGTCAAGCGTACTTCCGGAGACGAACACGATCGAGCTGTCAAACAAGGTAACCACCCGGGCAAAGGCCCGCGATCGCGCCAGGGAGGCAGCCGAGGCCGCCATTCGGGCGGAGCGGGAGGACCGGGCCAGGATGCGGGGGGAGATCGAGGGATTCGGCTCGCGACTCATCCCGCTTGTCATTATCGGATGCGCCGCATGGATCGGTCTGCTTTCTTTTTCCAACGTGAGGGAACGAAGGGGTGAAATCGCCATTCTGAGCGCCATCGGGTTCCGGCCACTCCAGATCCTGAAGGTCTTTCTTTTCAAGGCGGTTTTGATGGGAATCGTCGGGGCGGCCATCGGGTTCTCCGGGGGATTTATCGCGGGAATCGCCTTCGGAAAAACCGGCATGGGTGTGAATGCGGGAAGACTCCTTTTTCAACCGCTGCTTTTCCTGATTGTCATCATTACGGCGCCGCTGCTTTGTGTAATGGCGAGCCTTGTTCCGGCGATCGGAGCCTCCTGGGAAAATCCCGCGGAGATCTTCAGCCGGGAGTAGAGTGTGAGAACATGATCAAATTGAAAAACATAACAAAGATCTATCAAACCCGCGCGGGGCAGGTGAAGGCCCTGGATGGAGTATCGCTCTTTGTTTCAGAAGGGGAATTCGTGACGGTAAAGGGACCCAGCGGGTGCGGTAAAACCACGCTTCTCCTCACTGCGGGTTGCCTTTTACCCCCGACCGAGGGAAGGATCGAGATCCTGGGAAAGGAGCCTTACCCGGCATCGCCGGACAGGAGGGCGAGGTTTCGCGCGGAAGGGATCGGGTTTGTGTTCCAGCAGTTTCACCTTATTCCCTACCTCAGTGTGCTGGAAAACATCCTGTGTCCCGCCCTGGCCAGAGGGGAACAGGGCGACCGTGATCGCGCGGGGGAGCTTATCGAAAAATTTCAACTCACCCATCGCCAGGACCACGTCCCCGCGAAGCTGAGTGTTGGGGAGAGGCAACGCACCGCCCTGTCCCGGGCGCTCTACAACGCACCGAAGATCCTTCTGGCGGACGAGCCCACGGGAAACCTTGACGAGGAGAATTCCGATCTCGTTATAAAGGCACTGAGGGAGTTCGCTGACGGGGGCGGCGCCGTCCTGATGGTGACCCACGACCCCGCGGCAACTTCCCGGGCCGACAGGATCCTGACCATGAGGGAAGGCCGGATGATATCACCGGCCTGAACCCAATTGATTATACAACAGAGGTATCCTGATACTTCTCAAATCGTACATCGTTGATCCCTGTTCTTAAATCAAATGGATCATGCTAAAGATCAGCGCTTCCCGCCCCCCTCTCCGGTTGAGGCTTCTTCCCGTGATAGTATAAAGTATATAAACTGGCCCCCCGATGATAAACTGCCCCCCCGGTGATACTCCCCAATCCTCCGGTAAAACTTTCAAGTTGACAGAATTCAGCGGGTAAACGTAATTGTCCAAAAACCAATCGGACAGGGTCAAATCACCCCCTTTAAAGAGGATATTGAAACGCCATTATGAGAAACGGGAAGAACATCTCAAAATTCCGGGATAAAGCGATTGTCGTACTATCCTCAGATATAGCGATGATATTGCTGTGTGTAGTTGGAGCCGCCGTGGGGATTATGCTGGGTGCTCTTTCCCGGAAATGGCTGTTCGGAATCGTTTTCGCGGCCGCATCGTGCACGATATTTATCCTTGCCCACTTCGCGGCATTCATATCGATCCCGTGGCAAAAAAGAAAACAGGGGACTTATGATCCTGAAAATATCATCGCAATATCAATGAAGGTTGCCGGAGGTTTCGGTGTTTTTCTCGGTATTGTTCTGGGCGTCAGGTTTTATATCCACGCGGAAAGGGTGGGGAACCCTGATTCCGGATTCTTATTCTGGGTGGGAGTGATCATCGGAATTGTTCTGGCCGTTATATTCACAATCAGTATTGCCTATATCCTTGAGTTGCTCAAGAAAAGGGCCTTTGAACGTGCCGTCAGGGAAAATGACCAGGATGCCCTTGCCGCTTCTGTATTCTGTGGAGAGCTCGGGAAGAAGGCCATCCAACATATAACAGACGAGCAGTTCTTCGTCGATCTGCTTGAAAACAAGGAGGTGATGAAGTCATACAATCATTATGAAGCCCAAATCGAAACGGCCATATCGAGGATCAGCAACGAAGATATATTGTTCAAACACGCCATGACTGGAAATTACTTCGTTGCACCTCTTGCGGCGGACAGGTTGACAGATTCCAGTAAATTGAAAGAAATCGTGAAACAAGCAGTGCATCCGTACGCACGTTTAGCTGCCTTTGAAAAGATTGAAGGGGATGAAGACTTATCAGCTCATGTTGCCCTTAACGATAAAGCTGCTTCCCTGCAGGAGGCCGCCATTGGAAGGATTCAGAACCAATCGATCCTTTATCAATATGCAAAACGCTGTGAATCCCACATCGATGTTCGTGTAACGGCCGCTCTGAAAATCCTCGATCCGGATCAACGCCGGGAACTGTACGAAATTCTGGTAAAGCAGATAACCGGGAGATTGAGGATAGAAAGAGAGAGAATGGGGGCCATTCTTTCCAGCAGGCCCTCCCCCCCACCGGCTGGAAATTATTCCGGCGGTTTCAGCGGCGCCTGCCCTTTATGCGGCGGGAGCGGAGTGGATGCGCATTTTGCCCCCCGACAGCTGCAAAACGTTCCTCCCGGTGTCAGGTACCGCCCCTGCCCTCAGTGTGGAGGAAGGGGACGAGTACGTATCCGTCAACGGCCTTCCATCGAGGACTCCCGAAAACTTTCGCAATCCCTGTCGAATGAAAGAATGACAGGAAGCTCGATCGCGCATTATAACGACCTGCTGAAGCAGTTGGAGAAACTGGCAAATCCAACAGATGCGGATCCAGCAGTCGAGGAGTGATGCGGAGATAAGGCAATGGGGTGCATCCGGGTGAATCCTCGATATTTTCGAGGTTCCATTCCATGGTTTTGCTCAGGAACGCCCCCCCTCTCGAACTATTGATGTGATACAAAATCACTTTGCATTTTAATCCTTTACCTTCCTTTCTCATACAATTATGAAAGACCTCAGTACTAGAGGAGAAGAAAAAATGCATAAAATCAGGCAAATCAGATTCACCTGTTTCCTCATCCTTTTCCTGGCGGGAATCCAGACGTTCCTGTTCTGTGAGGACTGGCCGGCCTGGCGTTATGATTCCGGGAGGACGGCGGTCTCTCCGGAAAAACTGCCCGAAGAGTTGCACCTCAGCTGGGTAAGGCGCCTCCCCCCTCCCGATGCTGCATGGCCCGAAACCCAGGATAAACTCCAGTTCGACGAATCCTATGAACCGATCGTTATGGATCACACCCTTTTCGTCCCCTCGATGGTGCGCGATTCGGTGACTGCGTTCGATACCGGGACGGGAGAGGAGAAGTGGAGGTTTCATACGGGCGGGCCGGTAAGATTCGCCCCGGTGGGATGGAAGGACCGCATCTTTTTTACCAGCGATGACGGATTTCTCTACTGCCTCGGAGTAAAAAAGGGCAACCTTCTATGGAAGGTCAGAGGGGGGCCGGAGGATCGGTTGGTGATTGGAAACGAACGCCTGATCTCGATGTGGCCGGCCCGGGGGGCCCCCGTGATTTACAAGGATACACTCTACTTCGCAGCCGGGATCTGGCCCTTCATGGGAACGTTCATTCACGCCGTTAATCCGGAAACCGGGGAGATTTTGTGGACCAACAGCGGGAGCGGCTCCACTTACCTTTTGCAACAGCATTACAGTCCGGCATTTGCTGGAGTGGCCCCCCAGGGTTATCCCGCCGTTACGGAAGATCACCTGTTTATCTCGGGCGGCAGAACCGTGCCGGCCTGCTACGATCGCAAAACAGGCAGGTTCCTCTATTATGAAGTGTCGGATCGCACCTTTGGGAACGCATGCGGCGGTTACGGTGTTTCGGCGATGAAGGACAAGTTTTTCAACGGGGGCATCATGTACCGGGCCTCGGACGGGACCACAATGGCCAAAACTCCGGCCACTGTTTTTACCGGAAACGAGATCATCGGTGTGGATGACGGGGGGCGGATCGTGGGTCACTCCCTCGTACCCGAGGAAGAAAAATACACGGATCGAAGGGGAAAAGAAAGGATCCGGTACAAGATCCGGGAAACAAGGAAATGGGAGGCCGAAGAACCGATAAAACAAATCTTTTTAATGGCCGGAGGGATCCTGTACGGCCAGGATAAAAAGGGAGAGATTGTGGCGGTCGAAATCACGGGAGAAAAGGGAACGGCATCGATCAGATGGCGTGGCCGGATCGAGGGTGAGGTTTTCAATATGCTGGCCGCGAACGAGCGGCTCTTCGTCATTTGCCGCGATGGGACGATTTCCTGCTTTTCCGGGAAAAAGGCGGATCCGATTGTTCACGAATACAGGGAAACGCCCCTTCCCGAAGAAAAAAGCGAAGGCACGGAAACTTTCAGAAAGATCCTCGAGGAAACGGATGTCAGGGAGGGGTATTGCCTGGTTCTCGGGGTTCGGAACGGCGGTTTGATCGAGGAGGCGCTCCGATCCACCAGCCTCCATATCATCGGAATCGATCCGGACGAAGAAAAGGTGGAATCCCTTCGGAAGAGATACGACGGTGCGGGATTATACGGAAAGAGGGTGGCCCTTTTCGAGGGCGATCCCATGAAACTGAGGTTTCCTCCCCACATGGCATCCCTGATTCTGAGTGACAATCCCGATTCCGCGGGATTATCCGATGATGAAAAAATATACGATATTCTGAGACCTTACGGAGGGACTGCAATCCTTTCGATATCCGGGGAACAGAGGAAAATTCAGAAGAGCGGCCCCCTTCCGGGAGCTGCCTGGTGGACTCACCAGAACGGGGATCCGGGCAACACCGTGGTATCGCGGGATAAAATAGTGAAGAGCCCCCTCGGGCTGCTCTGGTTCGGGGGATCCTCGAACGAAAATATCCTGCCCCGTCACGGTCACGGCCCCACCCCCCAGGTGGCAGGGGGACGTCTCGTGATCGAGGGACCCGATTCCCTCCGGGCCATGGACGTTTATACAGGACGTATCATCTGGGAGAGGGAGATTCCCGGGATCGGCGAGTTTTACAACAACACCAGCCACGAACCCGGGGCCAACGCGATGGGGAGCAACTTTGTAACGTTACAGGATTCGGTTTACGTGGCTTTCGGGAAAAAAATCCTGGTACTCGATCCGGAAACGGGAGGGACCGTGAACGAGTTCACCCTTCCGGGAGAGGGGAAAAGGGAACCGGCGGATATCGGTTATATCGGCGTTTCCGGGGAGATCCTGGTTGCCGGGGTGAATCCGGGGACATTCTATACAGATTATGAATTTACATCCGGCGAATTCCGATGGATGAAAGCGGACAAAAAAGCAAAACTTTTAAAACTCCTTAAAGGATGCAAGGATTTCACCCTCACGAAACGGGGAGAAAAGGAAAGCGATCGGGATTACCTCACCGGGAACCTGAACCGCCTGCTCGAGGAGCGTCGCCTCGTGGACAAACTCCCCGGAAAGGGTGCGAATCCGGAAAAAATCGGAGAAATCCAGGAGGATATCGAGAAACATCTCGAGGGGCTTGAACCCGGGCAAAGGCCGGGCGATATCCTGTTGAAGTTCAACCGGCTCCTCCTGGAACACTACGAGGTCGATATTCCCCGTATTAAATTCAAAAAAGGGTTGCAGAATATCTGGACCGGTACGGCCAGCGGGCAACTGGCCTTTCTTGACCGGAAAAGCGGAAAGGTCCTTCGAACCATCAGGGCGCGCCACTTTTTTCTCCATAACGGCATCGCCATGGGAGGGGGCAGGATTTTCCTGCTGGATACCCTTCCCTACGGCGTGATCCGTTCCATGAAGAGGAGGGGGCTCGAGATCCCATCGGATTTCCGGCTTCTGGCCCTGGATCTCAAAACCGGAAAGGAGATCTGGGTGTCAGAGGAAAACATATTCGGCACCTGGCTGGGTTACACGGAGGAACACGACATCCTGCTGCAGGCGGGGAGATCCTCGCGGGATATGCTCCCCGAACCGGATGATCGCATGATCACATACAGGGGTAAGAACGGGGGGATTCTATGGGATCGCAACATCAAGTACAGCGGCCCCTGCCTGCTCCACGGCAAAACCATCTTCACCCAGACAAAGGCATTCGAGCTTATGACAGGGAACATAAAAACCAGGAAACATCCCCTGACCGGGCTTAAGATCCCCTGGTCCTTCTCGAGGAATTACGGGTGCAACACGGTGATTGCCAGCGAGAATCTTTTGACCTTCCGTTCCGCCGCAGCGGGATATTACGACCTCACCTGCGACGGGGGCACCGGGAACCTGGGAGGTTTCAAGTCGGGTTGCACATCGAACCTGATCTGTGCCGACGGGGTGTTGAGCGCCCCGGATTATACCCGAACCTGCACGTGCAGTTACCAGAACCAGAGTTCTCTTGGGCTTGTGCACGATCCGGACGTTGAGACCTGGACCTTCAACAAGATCGATCGGGGCAAGGCGCCAGTGGAGCGGTTGGGATTGAATTTCGGGGCGCCCGGGGATCGTATGGCGGAAAATCGGGTTTTGTGGCTGGATTACCCTTCCGTGGGCGGTCCCTCACCGGATCCGGAAGTGGAGATCTCGGTTCAGGGTGAAAAACCCCAGTATTTCCGTCATCACAGCAGTTTTGTAAAGGAGGGGGATCTCCCATGGGTGGCGGCATCCGGGGTGCGTGATGTGAAAAGTCTCAAGATCACCCTGGGAAATCCCGAGACGAGAAAATACCGGGTTCGCATGGTGTTCGCGGAATTCGAAGAGAGGGAAACGTGGAAACGTGAGGCTTTTGATGTCCTGATCCAGGGAAAGAAGGTTTTGGAGAAATTCAACATCCTGAAAGAGGGCGGCGGTCCGGGCCGTTCTGTGATCCGGGAATTTCCGGGGGTGGAGGCGGCGGATATCCTCACGGTCTCGTTTGAACCGACTGGGAGCTCCCTGCCTTTTTATCCCCTTCTTTGCGGGATCGAGATTATGGCGGAAAAGCCGGAGTAGCGGTATGAGTAATCACAAAACCAAATCGGGATTCACCCTGATCGAGCTGTTGATCGTGGTGGCCATCATCGCGATCCTGGCGGCGATCGCGGTTCCCAATTTCCTGGAATCCCAGGTGAGGGCCAAGGTGTCCCGTGTGAAAGCGGACATGCGATCCCTGGCCGCTGCGATCGAGTCGTATCAAACCGATCACAATCACTATCCCTGGTACGATGCCCCGGGTTATCCTCCCCGGTACCACTCCGTCATTTATCGCCTGATCCAGCTGACCACTCCCACGGCATACATTACCACTGTTGATTTTCACGATCCGTTTCTTTCTCAGGGTTCCGATGCTTACGGGGATGGGATTCCCCGTTATCGCCTGAATTACAGGAACCATGAATTCTGGAGGTCCTCGAGCAACCCGTGGGTAAAGGTTCCGGTATGGGTATTGAACAGCATCGGACCGGATCGAGCCCCGAACAAGGGTCTGATGACGGAGATGGCGGCGAGGGGACTGGTACCCACTGGAACGGTTGTGATCTACGATCCCACGAACGGAACCGTGAGTGCCGGGGACATGCCCCGTACGGGTGGAGAGACCCGTTTCCAGGGTTTTTTATGATTATTCCCTGATCCGCTTCCGGATGGAGAGGATTTCGTCCTTTGCCGAGAAGAAGGCCTTGACGACTTTCGGATCGAAGTGTGTTCCGGAGGCCTCCCGGATCATTTGAAAACAGATTTCGAGGGAAAAGGGTTCCTTGTAGGGTCTCTGTGAGGCGAGGGCGTCGAAATAATCGGCGATGGCCACGACCCTGCCGGCCACTGGTATCTCCTCTCCGGCCAGTCCCATGGGATATCCGGATCCATCCCATTTTTCGTGATGGGTGAGTGCGATTTCCTCCGCCAGCTGTATAAAATCGACATCCGAGCCCTCGAGGATTTTCCCCCCGATGAGGGTATGGGTTTTCATGATTTCCCATTCGTCCTCATCCAGCTGAACCGGTTTCAGAAGGATGCTGTCGGGAATACCGATTTTTCCGATATCGTGCATGGGGGCGGCGAAGAGGATATTACCCACAATGAGATCCTCCAATCCCATACAGCTGGCAATGACGATGGAGTAATGGCTCATGCGTCGGATGTGAGATCCGGTATCCTTGTCTTTGTATTCGGCGGCGCGGGAGAGGCGGTAGATGGTATCGAGGGAGGCCTTCTGGATCTGGTCGAACGCCTTTGTGAGTTGAACGGTCGTTTTGCTGACTTCCTCCTCGAGTTTTCTCCTGCGATCCATCAGCTGATCGTTATAGGCCTTCAGTTTGAGGAGGGATCGCACCCGGGCCAGGAGTTCGTTTATCTCCACGGGCCTCGAGAGAAATTCATCGGCCCCTCTTTCCAATGCCGTAACGCGGCATTCCACATCATCCGGGGATGTGACCACGACCACGGGGATCGATCTGGTTTTTTCATCGGTTTTGAGGCGATCCAGGATCTCACAGCCATCCATCTCAGGTTCGGCAATATCGAGGAGGATGAGATCGGGCGAGGTATCCCGGGCTTTTTCGAGCAGATCTTTTCCGTTGCCGGTGAAGAGCAGATCATAATGCCTGTCGAGAAGGGCGGGCTCGATGGTACGCAGGTTCCTGGCCATACTGTCCACAAGAAGAATCCGCGCCCTGTGTCCGGTAACCCGGGATGTCGATTTCGGGTTTTTCACGAAAAATCCCTTGATCCGAACATGTGTTAACGCCCTCCTGGGGAATCACGTGTTTATCCCCACTGGCGAGCAAGTCCTTTAACCATAAAATGCCACACTCACGGCTCCGGGGTCGGTGTTGGTGTAATATCCGGTGTTATGTTCTTGCCGTTAACCTGGCCATTTTCAATAGCGTGTTTTTCCGCGTCGTTGGCATCGGGTTTCTGGTTCTGAACCACCATGCCGACCTTTTCCTTGAGGAAGAAGGTATTCCCGAAGACTTCAAAGGGGATCGACGGGTACGGCGGTACAGTCAGGATTCCCTTCACATCCACGACAACCTTGAGTACATTGGTAAAAACGCCCATGTGGGTTTCCACTTCCGGTTCGAAACCTTCGTATTTGACCTTGGATTGTGTAATGACCACGTCCGCGGTTTTCTCCCCTATGGGAGCCGGGAACACGAGCTGGATCTTTCCGGCGCCGCTGTCTGTTATGGTTTCCCCGAATTCGATTCCATCCTTTCCGAAGAGGATGGGATCCGTGAGGATGACGTCCTGTTCCTTGACGTAGGGGGAGGTAAAGGAAGGCTCTTTCTGCGGGATGCCGGCTTCATGGTATCCCCAGAAGTAGAGTTCGCCGTTGGCCTTGAGGAACCAGAAATCGATGTCCTTGTTTCTCTCGTCGTCCGGCTCGACGGTATCGGTCTGGATCTGGGTGGCCTCTCCGTCGGGCACGTTTTTGGTTCCCGCCAGTACGGTCCATTTGAAGTCATCATCGGGAGAACCATTTTCGATGGCCTTGTATTCCCACCAGCTGTTCTGGGAAAGGATGAAAAAGTCTTTGATGTTGAAGGGAGTGGGAGTCGGGGTGGGGGTTGGAGATGGCGTGGGGGTTACAGTCGGAGTTGGAGTTTCCGTGGGTGTGGGAGTCGGGGTTTCCGTTGGAGAGGGAGTGGGAGTGGGAGTAGGTGTTGGAGTGGGAGTTTCGGTCGGGGTGGGAGTTGGCGTTGGTGTTTCTGTGGGGGTTGGAGGTGGCGTTGGCGTTGGCGTCGGTGTATCCGTTGGAGTCGGCGGGGGTGTGGGTGTCGGTGAAGGAGTGGGCGTTGGTGGAGGTGCGGTTGGTGTCGGTGTTGGGATGACGAGTGGGGAGGTGAGCTTGAAGCAGAGATCCCAGGAAGTACCGGCTGGTTCCTCGATGGGTTCGCCGTCAACGAAGTTAGCTCCGACGGTGGGGCTCAGGGGATCCGTGATCCGGACGGCGGCGTCTCCGAAATGATGTTCCCGGGTGAGCCATCCCCATGGATATTCGGGGGTCTGGCCTTCGGGGTAAATCGGGGCGATACTCAGCCAGTAAATGGTTTTCAGGGCCTCCTGTTGGAACCAGTCGAGCTCTGCGGGGTAGAAATCGTAGCTGAAGGAGGTTTCCAGGGTGTGCCCGGTATAGAAGTCGCACCCGACCTTGGATTCGTTCAGTTCCTTCCTGGAAACGGTCCATTCATGGACCAGTTTCCCGGGATGGCTCCATGGATTTTCACCCGACTTGGGGACATCGGTCCAGATGCCGATGTGGAAGTAGTGGGGTGAATCGAGAGGGGGGGCGTCGCGGCTCCATCCCTTGTAGGATCCCCACCAGTGGATATCGGAGACGGGGTCGAGGCCGTTGCACTCCCAATCGTCCGATGCGATCTGCCCGACGTCGTAGTTGGAAGGTTCATCCCATCCCCAGAAGCAGTCGGGTTGGGGTGAAGATGGATTTTTGAGGGGGGGCTGATCCCATTTCAGCTGTACGACGGGTGTGGGTGTGGGTGTGGGTGTGGGATTGACCATCTGAAAAACCGCGACAAAGTCGCCGATATTGACGATGGTGTCCTCATTGGCGTCCGGATCGCCGGGAATGGTGACTTTTCCGAGGAGGTAATCAACAAGGAACGCGAGGTCCTTTTCATCCACCACGCCGTCATCGTTCACATCGCCAGGTATTGCAAAGATCGCACTGGAACAGGCCAGAAAGATAAGGAGAAAAACGACCGGAATCCACCGAATCTCAGGGTTTTTCATGATTTGCCCTCCCTTGGGATTTGAGTTTACTCCATAATACAATTTATGCCAAAAGCTCAAACAAAAAATTCGAAGAACGTACAAAATCGGGCGCCGGTAATAGATTGACCCTGTCATTCCGGGAAATTCTCCTTGACTCCGGGGAGAAACTGAAATATCGGTTGGATCAGTCAATCCAGGCACAAAAGGAAGCTTATCGGGGGGGCATCGGGCAACCATGAAACTTCATCAACTCATAGAAGGGGCTATGAAACTGAGGGCCTCCGACATCCACCTGATGGAGGGTCACCCCCCATACATCCGGGTGGATGGACACATCGCCCCGGTGAAGTCGGAACCGTTCACACACGACCAGATCATGGACATATTAAAGGAGATCCTCACTGATGGGATGAGGGAGAAACTGAAAAAAAGCCGAGGTGTGGACGTGGGACTCGAGTTCAAGGAGATGTGCCGATGCCGCGCCATCGTGTTTTACGAACGCAAACACATCAAGATTGTCATGCGTCTGGTTCCCCTGAAGGTCCCGGGGATCGAGGATCTGGAACTCCCGGAAACATTGAAACGAATCGCGGAGTACCCCCGGGGACTGGTGGTAGTCACGAGTCCCACCGGTTCGGGAAAGTCAACCACCCTGGCCGCAATGGTGGATCATCTCAACGCCACCAGGAGGCTTTCGATCATCACCATCGAGGATCCGATCGAATTCGTACATACCAACAAGAAAAGCCTGGTTTGCCAGCGGGAAGTCGGCGAGGATATCGAGAATTTCTACGACGGGGTTCTGCAATCCATGCGTCAGGATCCCGACGTTTTGATGATTGGTGAATTGCGGGATATGGAAACCATGAGGGCGGCAATAAAGGCGGCTGAAACGGGGCACCTGGTGCTCGGAACCCTTCATACCGTCAACGCCGTTCAAACCATCGAGCGGATCATCTCGAGTTTTCCGGATACGGAGCAGGAGCTGATCCGGGAGCTTTTAACCTCGAACCTGAAGGCCGTGATTTCCCAGAACCTAATTGTTCGAAAAGTGGGAAAGGGCAGGATCGCGGCCGTGGAGATCATGGCTGTCACAGATTCCATACAGAAGCTGATCGCCGAGAACCGGTTAACCGATATCTACAGCATCATGAGGGCAGGCAAGGAGGGGATGCAGACCTTTGATCAGCACCTGGCCCAACTGGCGCGGGAGGAAAGGATCACCCGGGAAGAGGGTGAGCGTCGTTCCCGCGATGTGTACGCCTTTAAAAGGTACCTGCAGGGGATTCTCTCCTCGAGCGACCAGGGCGGCATCATTGACGGGTTTTCGTAAGTTTAAATCGTGCGGAGTTCAAAATGCCGAAAAGAATGAAAACCGGCATTCCCGGGTTGGACCGGATCCTGGATGGGGGCTCGCTATACCATAACTGCATACTGTTAAAAGGGCCGCCCGGTTCCGGAAAAACCACTCTCGGAATCCAGATCATCCAAAGCGGGATCACCCGTTTCGAGGAAAACGGCATCATCGTGCTCTTTGAACAGTTTCCCCAGCAGCTCTTCCGCGACATCTCCTCTTACCAGTGGAATCTGAAGGAGCTCGAAGAGGAGAGGAAGCTGACGATTCTCTTTCCCCGGGCGGAAGAGATAACAGGGAGGGAGCTGGTGTGTGATTCCCCCCTTATCTCCCGCATCCATGAAGCGGCGTTCGAAACGGAAGCAAAACGGATCCTGATCGACAGCATCAGTTATTTCCTGAACTTTTTCAAAACCTCCATGGATTCCAAGGAGCTCCTCCTCCGGTTCATCAATTCCCTGAAATCCATCGGTCTCACCCCGATCCTGACGGCGGAAAAGAACCGGGAGGGGGATATCGGTTTCGACGAGTACCTCGCGGACACGGTTCTGCTTCTTTCGAGCGAGGGGGGGCGGGACAAGACCTTCCCGAGGCGACTCATCGATATCCGCAAAACCCGCGGTCATCACCACGTGAGGGGCAGGCACCCCTATCGGATCGGTTCCCGCGGGATCGAGGTGTTTCCCCACGTTCTGGCCGAGCCGTACGAAGATAAAATTGAACAGCTCGGGCCTCTGGAGAAGGAGACGACGGGTATCGGGGGACTGGATGAGATCCTCGGTGGGGGCCTTGCCCGGGGGACATCCACGATCCTCGCCGGGATGCCCGGAACATATAAAACCACGGCGGGAGCTCAGTTCCTGGCCGCGGGAATGGAAAAAAACCAACCGGGCCATCTCATCACTTTCTACGAAAATCCCGGATTCCTCGCGAACGTGATGAGGCAGAAGGGGATCGATCTGATACCGTCCATTGAGGCGGGCTCGATCTCGATCCGGCATTTCGTGCCGAAGAATTTCTACATGGACGAGCTCCTCTGGGAACTCGAGCGGGAAATCCGGGAAAAGGGAATCAAAAGGCTGGTGATCGACGGCATCAACGAGCTCGAGCGAGCCATCGAGGATCCGGCCATGTACAAGGATTTTGTCGTGGCCTTCGTATCGATCCTCGGCAAAAGCGGGGTGACGTCGCTTTTTACCCAGAAGATGGATCAATTCACGGCCAACGCCCCCCTGACCAACGTGAAATACGCCTCCCTTTTCGATGGGATCATCTACTTCGGAACCATCGAGATCGAAAGCGCGGTTCACAAGGTGATCACGGTCCTCAAGATGCGGGGAGGGGACTATGCTGGCGATCTCAGGGAGCTCCGGTGCGGCGACAGGGGGCTTTATATCTGCGATAAGTTCGTGGGATTGAAGGGCATTCTGGCGGGCAATCCCCAGGGGCAGTATAAAAAAACCGTGGAGGAGATCTTTCAACCGCTTTACTTCGTGGAGGAATTCATCGACGTCCTGGCCAAATCGGAACTGAAGGAAGAACAGAGGGTTCAGATCGTGGGCAACCTTCACTCGGAAGTGTCCAAACTCGTGGACAAATTGAGGGATCATTTCGGCGTCTCAAATGAGGAGAAAAATGGAGAAAACCGTCCTGATCGTGGATGATTCGGAAAGCATCCGGAACATTTTGAAGCTCACCCTCAGTTTCAAGGGATACCATATCCTCGAGGCGGAAGATGGACAAAAGGCCCTGGATACCCTTCGTGAGAAGGAATGCGATCTTGTGATCACGGATATCGCCATGCCGAACATGACCGGACTCGAGCTGCTCGATAAGATCCGCAACGAACTCGAAAACAAGACCCTCCCCGTGATCGTGTGTACCGCGGAAAAGGTGGAACAGAGAGAGGATATCCTGAAGCGTGGGGCCGATTCGATCCTGGCAAAACCGGTTTCCCCCTTCGGCCTTCTGGAAACCGTGGAAAAGCTCCTCACCGCCTGATCTCTTCATACCCACAGATTATCCTTGAAGCAAACCTGTGAAATTTTCATGGTCTCTCCCTTACGAAAGGGATAAAAGATCATTTTCTTCATCAATCGGGAGAGTTTCAAATGCTTATTCATCATAAAACCATTACCAAGCTGGAAAGAATCGAAACCGCATACCGGAAATGGATCTATCGCAAAGTTGCAGAGCTGCCCATGGAAATTTGCGAAACCAGGGAGCATTTCCGAAGGGAACCGGGAAAGGGATCGAAGCTCCGGTGGCGAACCATGAAACCGGGAGGATTTTGGGGAGGGAGCTGGATCACGGCCTGGTTCCGGGGAGATTTCATTCTGCCTTCGGAATGCCGGGGGCGCCGGGTTTACCTTACCGCTCGAACCGGCGGGGACAGCCTTCTTTTTATAAACGGCAAATTAAAGGGCACGTTCGATCGTTTTCACAACGCCGTTTTGATCGGCGGCGGGAAAAGATCCGGAAAAAAATACCACATCGCCCTGGAGGCATACAGCGGTCACAGTTTTCCCGGGTTCGGAGCCTATGACGACCCCATCGTCATCGATCAAAAATCCCGCAAGTTCGAAGGCGTGGAACTCCTCCTGGAACGTGAAGAGGTCAGGGCCTTTGTCTATGATCTCATGGTTCTCAGGCAACTTTCCGGGCTCCTCGATGAAAACAGCCTCCGGCGGGCGGAAATCCTTGAGGGGCTTTCCCGGGTGTTCGCCATGGTGGACGCCTTTCCCACCGGAGAAACGGAGGAGATCTGGAAACCGAAGCTGGCCGCGGCAAGGCGGATCATGAAACCCCTGCTGGACAAAAAAAACAGCCCCACCACACCCTGGTTCGGTATGGTCAATCATTCCCACATGGATACGGCCTGGCTGTGGCCCCTGGCGGAAACGTGGAGGAAATGCGCCCGCACCTATTCCACCATGCTGAACCTGATGGACCAGTACCCCGAGGCTTTTTTCATACAGAGCGCCCCCTGCCATACGGAAAAGATCAAAACCGAATACCCGGCCCTGTTTAAAAAGATCCAGGTGATGGCGGCCAGGGGAAGATGGGAACCCAACGGGGCCATGTGGGTGGAGGCCGATACCAATATCCCCTCCGGGGAATCCCTTGTGAGGCAGCTCCTGGTGGGACAAAGCAGCACCAGGGAGATGTTCGACTTCACCTCGGATACCCTGTGGCTTCCGGATACGTTCGGCTTTTCCGGGGCCCTCCCCCAACTGATGAAGGGAAGCCGTGTTTCCTTCCTCTGTACCACGAAACTCTCATGGAACGATGCCACCCGGTTCCCTTACGATACCTTCCGCTGGAAGGGAATCGACGGATCTGAAGTCATCGTCCATTTTAATATCCAAAAGGATGTGGCCGATCCGGCGACCCTGATCGAGGGGTGGAACGAGATTCAACACAAGGAACTCCAGGATAGAAGGCTCTGCGCCATCGGGGCCGGGGACGGCGGGGGCGGTCCCACCATGGAATGCCTGGAGATCGCCCGCCGCATCACCGATCTCGAGGGATGCCCCCGGCTCCGTTTCACCACGGTGAGCGATTTCATGAAAGGTCTCCAGAACGATCTGACCGATCTTCCCCAGTGGCACGGGGAGCTTTACCTCGAGACCCACCGGGGAACCCTGACCGCCATGGGCCGGATCAAAAGGGCGAACCGGCAATCTGAAATCGCGCTCCACAATGCCGAGCTGCTCTCGACCCTGGTACTGGTGGAAAAGAAAAAGTCCTATCCTTCCGGGGAATTCCTCGAAATCTGGAAGGATCTTCTAACCGGCCAGTTCCACGACATCCTTCCCGGAACATCGATCCGGGAGGTCAATATCGAGGCCCTCGAGACCCTTGACAGCTGCATCAAACGGGCAGGGAAACTTTCCCATCGTGCCCTCGAGACCCTTTTCGGGCCGGAACCCAAAAAAGGTGGGAACCTCGTTGTATTCAATCCCCTGGGTTGGGAGAGAAACGGGGAAATATCGCTCGATCGTGTTCCCGGAAACATGATTCCGGAGGATGAATCCATTACCTGCCAGGGGATCGAAACCGTGGAGGGGAAAAAGAAACTCGCCCTGTCGGGATTATCCATTCCCCCCCTTGGATATCGCTGCCTCAAGCTCAAAAAGGGCAGCCCCTCTTCCATAAGCCCCTTCAAATGCGGCGCGAGAAGGATCGAAACCCCGTTTGCGGTTGTGCGTTTCGATTCCCGGGGCCGGATCAGTTCGCTTCATGACCGGCGGTCCGGAAGGGAGATCGTCAAATCGGGCGGGCGGCTCAATCGCTTCCTCCTGGGAGAGGATATCCCCCTGGAGTGGGACAACTGGGATATCGACCCGGATCAGGAGTTGAAAAGAAAACCTGCGGGACGCCTTGTTAAGAGGGAAATCGTGGGGGACGGCCCCCTCCAGCTGAGAATCCGGTTCGAATACGAAATCGGCGGGGCTTCCCGCATCTTGCAGGACGTTGTGTTTCATTCCACCACATCGCGGATCGATTTCGAAACCATGCTGGACTGGCGGGAGGAGCGGAGCCTTCTGAAGACCGGTTTCGACATCGACATCCTTTCAGAATGTTCCAGGCAGGAAATCCAGTTCGGTCACATCGAGCGAACCACGCACCAGAATGATCCCGACGACCGTGCCCGGTTCGAGGTGAGCATGCAGAAATGGACCGACTTTTCCGAGACCGGGTTCGGGGTCGCCCTTTTGACCGATTCGAAGTACGGGGTCACTGCTCGAAACAACGATTTCTCCCTCACCCTGATGAAATGCGGAGCTCACCCGGATCCCGAATCGGATAAGGGGATTCACTTCTTTAGCTATTCCCTCCTCCCCCACTCCGGGGGGTTTTCCGTTCCGGGAGTGGTCAAACCTGCTTACGAGTTCAATATCGCACCGGTCAGCTGGAGAAGCTCGAGGCAAATCGGGGAGGGCCCGGGGCTTTTGAAGTTGAATGCCCCCAACGTGATTGTGGAGACCGTGAAGGGAGCGGAAAAGGGCGGGGGGTTCATCGTCCGCCTTTACGAAGCGGAAAAGACGGGAACCCGGGTGGAATTAAGTTTTGCATGTTCCCTGAAAGGTGTATACGAAACCAACCTGCTGGAGGAAAACCGGAGGGAAGTGAAATTGAAAAAGAACAGGGTGAAATTTTACATGCGTCCTTTCGAGATAAAAACCCTCCTTTGCAAGATTTAATATTTTTTCATCACTCTTCCTCGATTTTTCTATCGACTCCATTCGGTTTTTCATACTATGAAGAGATTGAAAGCCGGGAGTGTCTCTCAAGGAGATGGTTTGATGGAAGAAAGCGGGAATTGTCGAAACCAGATCCAGCGACTCACGGAGATCGGGATCGCCCTTTCCTCGGAGCTGAATCTCGACCTCCTGCTGGAAAAGATCGTACTGTATTCCAGGGAACTCACAGGCGCCGATGCCGGAACCCTTTACCTCCTGCGGGAGGGCAAACTGCACTTCAAGATCATGCAGAACCAGACCCTCGGGATTTTCAAGGGGGGCACGTCCCATGAGAAGATCGAGCTGGAACCGGTCCCCCTCGATAAATCCAACGTGTCCGCATTTTCCGCGATCGAACAGAAAACGGTTCGGATCGATGACGTTTACGAATCGAGCGAATTCGATTTTTCCGGCCCCCGACGTTATGACGCGGTCACGGGTTATCGTTCCCGTTCCATGCTGGTGGTTCCCATGAAAAACCACGTGGGGGACGTGATCGGGGTTCTCCAGCTGATGAACGCCACGGACCCGGCAACCGGTGAGGTGGTGGATTTTTCGAGCGATTCGGAACAACTCACCGAGTCGCTCGCCTCCCAGGCCGCTGTGGCCATTACAAACGCCCAGCTGATCAGGGAAACCAAGAATCTCTTCGAGGGCCTGATCAAGGTTCTGGCCGTGGCCATCGACGCCAAGTCGAGATCCACCCGCAACCACATCCAGAGGGTGGCGCTTTTCAACGTAACCCTGGCGGAAGCGATCAACGAAAAAACGGAAGGCCCCTTCGAGAACGTTTATTTTTCGGAAGAGGAGCTCGAGGAAATCCGGATCGCGGGGTGGCTCCACGACGTGGGCAAGATCACCACTCCGATATGGGTGATGGAGAAAAGGTTCAAGCTCGAGGCCCCGTATAACAGGATCGAGCTGATCCGAACCCGTTTCGAGCTGATCAAAAAGATCCTGGAAAACGAGGCGTTAAGAAAAAAACTGGAACTCGTCGATATCGGGGAAAAAGAAGAAAAGCTGGAGGCCATCGAGAAAGATCTCCAGGAGAAATTGAAATCCCTGGATGACGATCTCCAGGTTCTTCACGAATGCAACCTTCCCCGGGAATACATGGATGACAGCCTGATCAAGCGCCTTCATGATATCGCGGAGAAAAAATATCCGGAGGATGGAGGGAAGTTTCCCTGCATCACGGGGGACGAGGAGTATCACCTGTCCGTTCAGAGGGGCAATCTGACGGAAAGCGAGATCGCCGTCATGCGGGATCATATCGTATGGACAAAAAAGATGCTGGCCCAGATCCCCTTTTCAAGGCATCTGAAAAACGTGCCCCTTTATGCCGGGCAGCATCACGAAAAGCTGAACGGGACCGGATACCCGGAGGGACTGACAGCAAGCAGCATTCCCCTGAAATCCCGGATTCTCGCCGTTGCGGACATGTACGAGGCCCTCACCTCGAAGGACCGTTCCTACAAGAAACCGATGAACATGGACCAGGTGCTCGAGATCTTCCATCGAGCCGTGGAAAAGGGCGAGCTGGATCCCGACGTGGTGGATCTGGTGATCAAAGACCGTGTTTACGAAAGGTTCGAACAAAGATACCGCGTGTTCAAAGACACCGCCCCGGCGATGTAACGCCCCCACCCGATCGCCAAACAAGATAATCCGAAAACCTCGGACGGATCGGTCATATCGGACCGATAGGACATATCTGATTTACAATCCTATTGAGATTAGATTATTTTTCCGGGATTTTCAATACCCCTTCCAGGCTCTTCCGATACATTCTGCTGATCGGGGGGAGAAGGAGTGCGGGGAGGAATATAGTGAGGAAAAGAAGCAGGAAGAGTTTGTTCATTTCCAGGGCTCGAGAGAACGCCAGATAGCCCTTCATCAAAAACAAAGGGTGAATATATCTGTGAATAACAGCGGTTAATACGAAAACAATCTCCATGGAAACGAGTATTCCTGCATAATACAATCCATACCGGAACTTCTTTCGATTCATAACGGATACAAGAATAAAACTGAGAAGACACGAGGAAAAAAACATGGAAAAGATGAGGGGGAATCTAACGGGCCGGAATTTATGGTTGATGAACATTACGGGGAAATATCCCATCACGATCAGGATTGATGATACGATCAGAAAAATAGTAAAGCGGCTTTTCTTTGCCAGATACGGAAGAGAGAGCCACACCAGGGAAAGGCTGAGACCAGTATAAAAAAAGATCGGGTCCAGATCGTAATGTCTTCTCGAGAAAAACAGGAATACAAGGATCTGAATGACTGCCGGTATCAGTATGATCCCCGATCGCCTGTCACGGAACAGCGATATAACAAATGCGACCAACCATGCAATAAAGGGAATGATCACCGGAATCACTAGAAGGGGGCTTGGAGGTTTCCAATGATAAATCACGGGCTTGGATTCTCCTGAACCGAGATCCCCGAGATCCATGGTGGATCTGATCTCGATCATACCCGAGATTCCCCCGGGAACCCTCCAGCTGAAAGGATGGCTCTGACCTGAATCGAGAGACATCCTGAAATTTTCTTCAGCAACCAGTTGATCGCCATAATTAACCGAAAATCGTAGTGGATTATCTGAACCCACGGGGAAAATTCTGTATCTATGCCCCCCGTCATCCCATGCAGATTGTGAAACCTGTAATACAAGTGGCGAGATTTTTATTACCCTGACTCGATTGTGAAGGGGGCTGCCGATCTCGAGTTTCAAGAAATTTTCCCGGTCGATGATTGTTTTCCCGTGGATATCCGTAAATGCGGTCTTTTTGAAATCCGGGGTACCAAGAACCGCTTCCAACCTGTTATATTCACCAACGGGAAGTGCGATCCGGGGGGGTGGATCGTCGTATATTATGCTGATCATACCCCGAAGGATCAGTCTTCTGACGTTTTTTCCGGTAATCCCGGCATCCTGTTTTGTGGCCTTTCTCTCCAGAAACGTCACAAGGAGAATCGTTTCATTTCCGGTGTTTTCGAATTCATACCGGGTCTCGTACATTTTTCCGTTCAAAAAAAAGAATTTTTGAACGGGGAAATCCTGTTCAAACGGAAGGGAATCGGATGGGGGTGGATCAAAGCAGGGAACAATCCTGAACTTATCTTCACATTTTTCATTCCGGTTGATCTCGCCATTGAGGTTATCGGTGACAATCATTTTATATTTTCTGTCATCGAGAATGATTTCGCCCTGCCATGAAGAACGAACACGAATTTTTGCATAGGGTTGTGGGATATGTTGCTTTATCGTGATATCGACGTGGCATTCCAGTTGTTTACCGGATACCATGATAGAGAAAGGGATGTTTTGAAAGGTCTGATCAAAGGAATCATCATCAGTCCGGAAGATTTTTTCCGCGTCATCTCTTAAATCGCTGTTTTGGTTGAGATCCAGTATCAGGGTGCGTTTTTTCCTGTTCCACTGGAAGGAAACGTTTTTTCCCTTCCTGAGAATCAGGGATCCTTTCAGAATGACATCATCACCACGTTTGATATTGTCCTGTTCTATCAGAACCGTCATTTCAAGAGATCCGCCGCTTTTTGAATATTTCAGGGGGGAGGTGTGGGAGGGGGCAAATTTTTCGAAAGGTTTCACAAGTGAGGGAGAATCCGGAGAGGGGTCATTCCTGTAAATTTCGCCGGTCACGGAAAAGGGGTTTTGAACAAAATCCGCGCCGCCCCCTGATGAAAGGAAACAAGAGATCAATAAGAACGACAACAGGATTGCAGAAATATGGTATGGTTTCATTGAGGCAATCCAAAACAGGGAATTTTCATTTTTCTCAAATCCCCATATTCCAAAAACCGGAAAAAGTCTCTTCAACCTTCACTCGGTGAATCGTTTACCTGAATTGCACTGACAGATCAAGCGGATATTACAGGTCCATTTTCTGCATTACGAAAAAGACGTATCCGTAGTACTTTGAAAAGCGTCGATAGATCTCGATCTCCTCTTGCATCCGATCGAGGATTTCCCGGGATTCCTCATCCCTTTGGATTTTCCGGGCCTCTTCGACTCTTTTCTCGAGGGGGAGGTACAGATCCTTCCACCAGGCATCCTCCGGGAGGATGAAGCGATCGAGGAGGCGGTACCCGCACTTTTCAAGGATGGAGATGTTTTCCTCGATTCCCGTGATGGCGGGGTACTGCCGATCCCAGAATTCCTGAAGTTCCGGGGGAGGGTCGCCCGCGATCCAGGCGAGTTCGGTTATGGCCATAAATCCCCGGGGCCGGAGGTATCTTCTCCATTCCCGGAGTCCGTTTTGGAAGCCCATAACAAAGATTGCCCCCTCGGACCATACCAGGTCGAAACTCCCGGGCTTAAACGGGAGGGAGTTCATATCCCCGTGAACAATCGCGATGCGATCCTGGAGATTTTTCTCACGAACCCGCCCGGCCAGGACATCCAGTCCGATCCTGAAAAAATCCAGTGTAACGATCGGGGCGTCCGAGATTCGGGCGAGATCCATGGTCTGGGTTCCGACGCCGCATCCGATATCCAGGATATTCTCGACCGCTCCCGCGGCTTTGACCGATTGGAACGCACGCCTGGTGGAAGCGGGATCCCCGGGCCCCTGCCGGGGCAGGCTGAAAAAAATGTCGAGAAAGAGCTGGTTCATGATTTCGAAACCTCATAAAGCCGTTACTAATGAAAATCCTGCATAAGCCATTCCCGAACAGCCCCGTAGTTGCCAGAGCCGCTGTGACCCACGCCCGGATTGATGATTAAGTTGAATTCCCCCTCAATGTCATGCTCCCGGATGTAGTCTTGATATTCTTTTTGCTTTTTTTTTATTGATTCCAGTTTATACGGCACTTCCTTATCTCCCATCACTGCCATGTAACGCCCTTTCAGTAACTCATCAGGGGACGGGACGATATCCGGGGCGAGAGGATTCTTGCGTAAACCAAACGGGAATTCGAGCACGTGATCCAGCCGGACAAGATGAATCGTGCCGGAACTGGCGGCTCTGCGAACGCGACCGGGATAAACAAGGGCGATGCGGTTGACAAACTGTCCTCCCTCGGAATGTCCATAGAGTGTTATCTTCGTGTTATCCAGTGAGTAATAAGGGGCCAGGCCGTCGATCATTCGCCAGAATTGGATGTCGGATCTCCCGCTGCCGCACACAAGCCCGAATTTGCCGAAGTCCCACCAGTTCGCCGTGTCAAACGTGGGAGCAATGATGACAAATCCATACTTTTCGGCATCATCGATCAATCTCCCGGGATTTGAACGACCGCTCCCCCATGTTCCGTGAATTCTGGCGAACACGGGCCACTTTTTGTCTGGTTTCCATTTTTTGGGAAGGTACAGCCAGAACGCCATCCCATCCAACCATCCACGCTGGACTGTGCCGGGAGTATTTTTCGGCAGCTGTGTGCGAGTGAATCGTTGGGTGTCGAAAATCCACTGGATACTCCCTTTCAGATGGTTCTCATGTTCTTTCCAATGAACGAGCGCGGAATATGCCTCCGGGTGATCAATCTTGCCAAGTGCGTATATGGCTTCCCGGCGAATCCGTACGGAAGAGCCTTTTTGCATGAGATTCACAATATCAGAAATGGGGACGTCAACGTCGTTCAACTCGGAAAGCAGCATCAGGTTGTATGAAACAAACGCTCCATTCCTGCTCTTGAGATGTTTTCTTATGGAAGTCACCGTATCCTGATTCCCCAATCCTTTATACCGTAAAAGCCATATGATCCGGTTCTTCTGAACAAGGGAGCCGGTGGAAAAGAAATCATTGATGACCGCCATATCCTCGCTCCGGACATTGAGCCTCAACCAGATGGAAGCGCCGATGCAGGAGAGGTGATGTTTCAGCAAGTTCAGTTGTTCCCTGACCATCAGGGCCCGGGCGGCGTCCTGATCGGCGACTTTCAGGCCCCCGAACCGTATCTGTCCCCACGAGCCGCTGTTGTGGTCGACAACATCCATGAAAAGGCGTTTGCCCATTGCGGCGGCGAGATCCAGATGCCTGACGTCGAAGCTGGTGCTGGTTAATCCGGTCAATCGACAGATTTCCTTTCCCGTTTTGTCTTCTTTAAAGCTCAAGTATTCCGTGTTATACTTGCAGCCGCCCGAAATCAGCACCTTATAAAACCGGCGTGTCACCAGAAAGGAGGGAGAGCGAAGTGTTCCGGTTCGTTTATCGACCCAGTGACCGTCCCCCGATTGGGAAGTGCTCAGGTATTTCCCCGGCCATCCCTCCGGAGCCTGCTCTTTCCATGGTGTGAAGTAGAGCGGAACGCCCTCTTCGATCACCCGCCAGTTACCCTGAACTCTTGCTTCACCGGGCAGATCGAAAAGTTCCACGGGCTCCGACGCCGCCAGAATCGTCAAAGCCAGGATGCCAAGGGCCAAACTATGTTTCATGGCGATTTCACCTTGCCAGATGGAGATACTATCAATCTGACCACGCCAGGAGCGTTTTGTTCCCTATCCGTTTGAGGAATCGCGTTTTATATAGAGTAAGGGCTTTCAGGCTGCAATAGAATTCCTTCCTGGATGCAAAGCGCTATTCCAGGTTTGCTAGTTCGTGGCCCGAAAGAGGAGGTCCAGGATATGCTTTACCGGGATGGGTTTGTTTCCGTTTTTTTCCGCGAGGAAAAGCGCGCCTTTTTTCAGGGTCTGTTCACAGGTGGGGCAGGCGGTGACGATCATGTCGGCTCCGGTATCGAGGGCTTCCTGGATGCGGGCCGCACTCAGTCGATCGGAAAGGCCGCTGTCCCAGGTGAGGATGCCCCCGCCGCCGCCACAGCACCTCGAGGTTTTTCCGTTATGCTTCATCTCGACGAGCTCGCACCCGAGCTTTCGAAGGATCTCCCGGGGCTCCTCCGTGATGCCGGCCCCCCTCGAGAGATCGCATGGATCGTGATACGTCACCTTTGCGTTCAGTGGTTTTTTGATTTTTGTTTCATCCAACCGGTCGTTGATCTCCTGGAGCACGTGACGGACCTCCCGACCGAGGACTTCCTCGAGATGAACCTTGCAACCGGGACAGAAGGTCAGGATGGTTTCCTCCTCCCCGACCGAAAACGCCTTTTTTAATTTCGCGACCTGTTTGTCATGTTCCTCTTCGAATCCCATCACGTGGAGGGGAAAACCGCAACACACCTCCTCCACGATTTTTGTGGATACATCGAGCCTTTCCAGGAGCCTGATGTTTCGTTTCGTGCTGTTGGGACGGGAGAGATGCTGGCACCCGATGAAAAGGGGCATCTGGCCTTCCCGCTCGGGATATTCCACTTCGAGATCGCCGTACAGGTTTCCGGTATCGCGGATGTTTTCCATAACTGTGGTCTGGTTTTCCCCGGCTTTTCCCCTGCGGACCATTTCCCTTCTGGCGGAGAGGACTACATCGGGGCACCGGGCGCTGCTGGGGCACCTTCTGGAGCAGTCGCGGCACTGGGTGCACTGGAAGATGCGGTTCACCAGTTCCTCGTCCGGTTCGAGTTCTCCCGAGATCAGGCCGTAAGCCAGGGTCATGCGTCCCCTGGGGGAGCCGGTATCCCATCCCACATCGAGAAACACGGGACAGACGTTTTTACAGAACCCGCACATGGTGCAGGTCAGCATTTCGTTTTTGAGTTTTTCGAGATCTTTATACTGTTTGCTCATTGAATCACCTTTTCCTTTTCCGAGAACTCGACCGGGTAACGGAGGCGGTGGAGGAAGGTTTCGTCCCAATCGAATATTTTGTAGGGGTTCAGGATGTTGTTGGGATCGAGGGCGCGTTTGACGGCCATCATGAAGGGGATGGCGTCGGCGCGTTCCCTGCGGAAATATTCGGCCTTGCTGATGGCGACGCCGTGTTCTCCCGTGACCGTGCCCCCGAGTGCGAGCACCAGGTCGTATATTTCTTTTACCGCCTTTTCGGCCTGTTTCCAGTGATCCGCGTTTTCCGGATCGAGCAGGACCTTGGTGTGGAGGTTGCCGTCCCCCGCGTGACCGTATGGGGGGATGTAGATATCGTACCTGTCCTGGATTTCGAGGAAACCCTTCACGGCCTCCGGTACCTTCGATATGGGCACGGCCATATCGTCCGCGAGCATCACGGTGGAAAATCCCTCTTTGAATTTTGCCAGGGAGGGGATCATCTGTTTGCGTCCCTTCCAGAGCTCCGCGATGCGATCCGGGTCTTCGGTATAATCGATGTGGAATGCCCCGTTCTTTTCACAGATCTCCCGGACCTTCTGGATTTCGTCTTTGACCGCCTCGGGGTGGCCGTCACAGGCGATGAGGAGGAAGCCGCCGCATTCGGGGAGGCCGAGTCCGGTGGCCTTGTTCACGGCCTTGATGCAGATATCGCTCATGAGTTCGAGCTGGACGGGGAAGATGGGAACCGCGATGATATCGGCCACGGCCTGACCGGCCTGTACCAGCTCTTTGAATCCGGCGGCGCAGGCGGCTGTCTTTTCCGGGAGGGGGGCCAGTTTCAAGGTAATCTCGGTGATGATCCCGAGGGTGCCCTCCATCCCCACCAGGAGGCGTTCCATCTGGTAACCGCTCGAGTTCTTCAGGGTGCGGGTGCCGTAATGGGCGATTTCCCCGGTGGGCATGACCACCTCGAGCCCGAGTACGTAATCGCGGGTGGCGCCGTATTTCAGGGCCTTTGCCCCGGAGGCGTTTGCCGCCACCATGCCCCCTATGGTGGCCGCCTCGCTGCTGGCGGGACCGGGGACGAAGAAACGGTGTTCTTTCAGGGCCTCGTTCAGGCGATCGCAGATAACCCCGGGTTCCACCACGCAAAGGAGGTCGCCGGGATTGATCTCCTTTATTGTGTTCATGCCCTGGAAATCGAGAACCACGCCCCCTGCCACGGGGGTGTTATGGCCGCAAAGGGCGGTCCCTGCTCCCCGGGGGATAACGGCGAAGTTGTCTTTATTGGCCATTTTCACGATTTCCGACACCTGGCGGGCATTGGCGGGCCGGACCACGGCGTCCGGGATGCTCCGGTGCATGCTCGAGTCGAACCCGTAAACATAGAGATCCGCTTTCGAGGTTCGGATATTTTCCTTTCCTACGATTTCGCGGATTCGTTCGAGGCTCTCCGGCCCGGCGCGTTTTTCGACGATTTTCATGAACGCCTCCCGATAAAAAACCTTAAAAAAGACATATAACACGGAATCCTATTCGATCGCAAGCGACAAATCAAAAAAAGGCGATTGCCCGGGAGGGTCTCTATCAAGGGACATAAGGGACCCAAGAGACGGGGAGGGGGAAATCCTTTCCCGGTAAGGTTTCACCTGACGCAGTGTGGAAATTCCGTGGATCATAAGGAGATTACCATATAGGAAGGGCCAATTCTGATTTCGATATAACCGCAGCGTCTCTTTATGGTTTTCTTGGTTCCCTAGTGTCCCTTCCCCCGATTTCACCCCGCGACATTGGGCACGGTCACGCTTCCCTCGATCAGAAAAAGGGCCTTTGCATCCGGGCCTTTTTTCTCTAATGCGGCGTTTACAGCCTCCTGGACGGAATCAAAGGGACGGATGAAGATGTTTTCGAGCACTTCGGGTTCGAGATCGGTCACGGCCCACAGCTCGGCCCACTTTCCGATCTCCGCCATCTTGGCGGCCTTGTGATATCCCAGCTTGTATTCCCGCTCGATCTTTCCCATGATCTCCGTGGGGGAATCGCACCCAGCCATGAGCTGGTAAAACGTATCGGGCCCGATCCCGGTGCGGCATTTTGAAACCATGATCAGGATCCCGCCGTGATTCAGGGCGAGCTTTCCGTTATCCACGGCCTTTTGCGACTGGTAGAGATCCACGTCCATGGGATAGGGGGCCACGGAGACCACCACGTCTTCCTTTTGCGGGATATTCACGGAGAAGACCTCCCGGGCGGCCTTTACCGCGGCGTTCATCGAGCTGATGATATCCCCGGCCGTTGCGGCATAGATCTTTTTCTCGCGATCCAGCACGGTTTGAATGGAGAAAATCCGTTTATCCTTCAAGGTTTTCAGGGCGTCGATCATATCCTCGTGAACCGGGTTGCCCTCGAGGGCCAGGGAGCGCGCCTCGGGCCGGAGGGCGAACTTGTGATTCTGGGTGATGGTTTTGTAGGATGCGAGCCCGGGGAGGAAGGATTTTCTCCCGCCCGTGTATCCCGCGAAGTAGTGGGGTTCCACGGAACCGATAATCACGATGCGATCCGCATCGAGGGCCATTTTATTCACCCACATTTCCGTTTGGTTGGAGGAGGTTCCGATGAATTCCATGTCTTCATCGCGGCGGGCGTCGTGAACGAAGATCCGGCCGCCTTTTCTCAAGGGCTCGAGCTGGGAGCCGAAGATGAACTCGTATTCCTCCTGAGTGGGGGCTCTGTGAACCCCGGTGGCGATGATGAAGTCGCAGTCCCTGTCTTTGATCTCCTCCCACAGGATATCCAGGACCTTTGCGGTTGGTGTGGGGCGGGTGCCGTCGTTCACGATGAAAAGGGTTTTTCCTTCCCCCTCGAGGAACCGGGAAAAGGGGGTGCTGTCCATGGGAGCGTTCATGGCAGATAGCAGGGTTTTCTTTTCATCTCCGACTTCCACCTGGTTTGGGGTAACGATCCCTGCGACCCGGCTATCCTCGATGGTTATGGAAACCTGTTCCCGTCCATAGGGGATTTGAATTTGCATCTGAGATTTCCTTTCCGTTTATTCCCGTAAGGTTCTTGCGGTAAAAATATTCCAATCTCAATCTACATGATCATATCCGCAAGGGAGCGAGTGATGTCAAATCCAAACCAGCATTAAAGGAAACGGGGTAACTTCAATAACGTTGAAACGATTTCAGATTGGATCTGTTTTTATTGACAGTGATGAGTTGCCTCAAGATGGTTCGAGTAAATTTTCGATATGGAGAGAGTTTCATGTTTCATCGTTTTATTATGATGTCCGTTGTGTTTTCGATCCTTACCTTTATCTGCGTCGGGGAGACAGTTTCTCCGGGGAGGATGAAGGAGGTCCGGGAGGTATGCAGCGGGGTGCTTTCGGATACGGGGAGAACAATCCCCGGGGAGTACGGGAAGAATCCCATCCCGGATCATACCAAGATGATCAATCTCGCCATGCCGGATGAAAATACGGCGAGGATCACACTCGAATTCCCCACGGGCCGCCTCTCTCCGGGCGATTTCGATTCCTTTACCCTTAACCGCATCGCCAAAAGGTTCGAAACCGCCCTCGATCCCCTCGAAATCCCGAATCTCTTCCTGTATGCAAAAGATCCCGAAACCGGCAAGGTGTATGGTTTCGACGAACTGACTCTCCCTGAAAAGGGAGCCCCGATCGTGATGGATGAAACCGAGGACGGTCCCCTGCCCTCTTCCCCGGAAAAAAAGGAAAAGATCCGTTACACCAATCCAGTGGTGGAACCGGGAAACATCCAGGGATCGCTCTCTGGAAAAACAATTTACCTCAATCCCGGACACGGGTGGTTCGACGACGTGGATTTCGGGAGGTGGCGGGTCCAGAGGGGCGTGGTTTCCGATTACGGCATCCTCGAGGATTTCTCGAACGCGGAGACGATCAATATCTTTACCGTCCCCTACCTGATCAACGCCGGCGCCACGGTTCTCACGGTTCGCGAAATGGATCACAACACGAACATGGTGATCGTGGATAACGCGGACGGCACATCCAATCCCTCGAACGGCACGTACGTGGAAACCGGTTCATGGTACAACTCCTCGGCCCGGGGATTCAAACAGAAAACCGGAGACTCATGGGTGGGGGTTTCCATCAATCCCTTTGACAGCGGAGGGGGGAACCGCCTGGCGGACGTGAACGCATCCGGACCGACCGCCACGGCCAGATGGACCCCGAACATCCCCCGGGACGGCTATTACTGGGTGTACGCCTCCTGGTCCCGCTACTCGGCACGATCCACAAAGGCCCGGTATATTGTTCATCACACGGGAGGGGACACTCCCTTCCTCGTTGATCAGACCCGTTTCGGGTACTGCTGGTTCCCCATCGGCCGGTTTTATTTCAAAAAGGGACTGAATCCTGATACAGGCTCCGTGGAACTCACCAATCATGCGGATAATGGAGCGAACGTATCCGCGGACGTGGTGCGGTTCGGGGGCGGCATGGGAGACATGGAACGCCACACCCACGGGACCTCCGGCAGGCCGCGGTTCGAGGAGGAGGCGGTCGATTACCTCCAGTGGAACGGATTCGGAAGCAGCGGGCTCCTCTATACCGGCATCGACGACGAGGCCGGGGGATGGAGCGACCGGACCCAGTTTCCCGGGTGGATGAGCAATTACGACACCGGCGACAACGCTTACATGGCCCACCACACAAACGCCGGGGGCGGCTCCGGCATCCGCACCTATATCCACAGCTCGGCCTCCCAGGCCAGCAAGGACCTCCGCGATTTCATCCATGACGAATTCGCCAATGACGTGCTAGAGGGTTGGGGCGTGGACTGGACCAGTTCCTCTTACAAGAGAACGGGAAATTACGGGGAGAACAGCCAGAGCAACCTTAAAGACGTTCCGGGTTTCCTCATGGAGGCCCTGTTCCACGACAATTCCACGGATACTTCCTATTACCGCGATCCCCGGTTCAGGATGATCATGGCGAGGGCATATACCCAGGGATTCATCAAGTATTTCGCAAACAAGGACGGGGTGACTGTCGAGCTCCCGCCCGAACCGCCGGAGGGCCTGTGGGCGAAATCCATCGGGGGCGGCCAGGTCCAGCTCGGATGGAAGGCCCCTCCCTACAACACCGGAGGCGGCCTTCTCGGGGATGCCGCCACCGGATACAAGGTGTTTTGCTCCACAAACGGGTATGGATTCGATAACGGAATGGAAGTGACCCAGAGGACCGCCACGATCTCAGGACTCACCCCGGGGGCACTCTATTTTTTTCGCGTTTGTGCAACGAACGACGGGGGCCAGTCCTTTCCCACCGAGACCCTGGCGGTCAGGCTTCCCTCTACGGGGGGAGTTCAGGCCCTCCTGGTAAACGGGTTTGATCGGAACAGCCGCAGCCTGCCCCCGTGGGAAACCGTCAGCCACGCCGGAACCATCATCCGGATGGAACCAAAGGGGTACCAGACGTTCGATTATACGGTGCAGCACGCCTTTTCCATGCACAGGGCCGGGATCTCTTTTGACGGCGCCTCGAACGAGGCCGTGGAATCGGGCGATATCGGAATCGATAACTACCAGGGCCTGTTCTGGATCTGCGGGGAGGAATCCACCGTGGAAGAAACCTTCTCGAATGCGGAACAGACCAAAGTCACCAACTTTCTCTCTGTAACCGATCACTGTCTGTTCGTATCCGGAGCCGAGATCCTGTGGGACCTGGATTACAAGGGAAGCGCTTCCGACAAGGCATTCGCGGCGGGAACCCTCCGGGCCGGATACGACGGGGACGACGCCGATACCTACCAGGTTCAGGGATCCGGCGCTCCCTTTGACGGGCTCTCCTCATTCTCGTTCGATCCCTCGAGCGGGGCGCCCTATGACGCCGAGTACCCGGATCAACTGAAAACAGCCGGAGGCTCCACAGGAGCGATGAGCTATGTGGGAGGAAACGGCGGAATCTCGGCCCTGGCCTATAACGGCACGAATAAAGTCGTGCTTCTCGGGTTTCCCTTTGAAACCATAACAAGCGAATCCGTGAGAGACGATATCATGTCCCGGGTGGCCGGGTTTTTCAATTTGAACTTCGAGCCGACCCCCACCATGACTCCCACCCCAACTCCAACTCCCTCCCCCACTCCAACTCCAACTCCCGATCCGAATGCCCAATACCTGGTGGAGGATTTCGACAATGCATCTTATAATCCGGGGGACGTGGTGATGTTCCGGGTTCCCGGGTACTCCGGATCCACGGAGGGGATCAATGTCGAAACGGACGATGCCGAAGTCACCACCTCCGAGTCCAACGACATCCTGGATCCGGCGGTGGGATCTCCGGGAACAAAGTCCTACCGGTACTATTGGCAATGGCTTACCGCCGGCGATGGCAAGGTTCGCGCCACCACTCATAATACGGGTGTGAGGGGCAATCCCCTGCTGGATCTCACGTTGGGGCTTTCGGTTTATATCAAGGTGAAACAGGGAGAGCTGGATTTCGGTTACTGGATCCGTGAAACCGGAGGAAGCGGCCCAGTGGGGGCAAACGGCGGGGACACTGGAACGATCGAAAAGATGGAGAACTTCCGCCGCCTTAAAGCCTCTGATAACTGGCAGTACGTGTACTTCGATATTCCAAATGAAACCTATACCACATTGAACGGGGACGGCATTTTGAACGACCGGTGGGGGGTACTGGAATCTCTCCAGTTTTACGCGGTTTCCGGGAGTGCGGGTACGGACGTCGAGGTTTTCATGGACGATATCTACCAGGGGCCGCCCCATAATCCCCTGGGACCCAGCCCGACTCCCACACCGACCTTTACACCAACTCCCTCTCCGTCCCCGTCTCCCACTCCCACACCCTCTCCATCTCCGAGTCCGACCCCCTCCCCCACACCAACAGCAACCCCAACGCCAACACCGTCTCCAACACCAACCCCGAGCCGGGAAGACGTGATCGATTACCTTCTGGGTCGTGGCGGGGTTTCCTATGATGCCAACGGCGACAAGATCGTGGACGCTGCGGATCTGGTACTTCTTATTTTGAACAATCCTTGACAGTTTGCCGGATGGGATTATTGTCGTCAAAAAATCGGATGGGAAAGGATGGGGGAGATATGGCGGTTTTAAACGTTTCAAGAATGCTCCGGGGGCTTCTCGTTTTCATTATTCTGGTAACCATAGTCTCTGGAACGGCTCCAGCTGACACCGTAAGAAAAGATTCAAATCAGGAAATCGTCCCCATTGTCCCCATCCCTGAACCGGGTCTCTGGCCCGGTTTCGATCCCTCCAAAATCGAACCGATCCCGGATCCGCCCGTGGATCCCGAAAAGGGCGGAACCCTTGTGAAGCCCGTGATCCTTACCCCGGAAAAAACCATTCAACAGAAGACAACCCTGGAAGGAGTCCAGCCCGGTCCCCCCGCCGCCTCCTCCCAACCCCGTCCCGGCGCCCTTACCGGCAGGTTCGTGTACGTCAATCCCGGCCATGGATGGACCAACTACAGCGGAACCTGGAAAACCCAGAGGGGAAACAACAACGGGGTCGTGGAGGATCACGGCAACGCGGACCAGGTCTGTTTTTTCATGGTTCAATACTTGAGAAACGCAGGAGCCACCGTGATTCCCATCCGCGATATCGGCCCCGAAACCGAAATGCACATCATCGACAACGACGACACCGGTTTCACCATGATCGGGGAATGGAATGAAAGCACGGGAGAACCCTTCTGGGGGGACTCATCGGATGCGGTGCATTACGTGTTCACCGATTCGGCTTCCGGGGAAACCGCGGTGGGACGCTGGACCCCGAATTTTTCCGAGGCGGGCCACTACCCCGTGTTTGTCTGGTACCTCGATTCCGCAAATCGATGTACGGATGTCAGCTACCGGATCGTACACAAGGGAGGCATCTCAAGCGTGACCCTGGATCAAAGCAAGGTCGGCAAGGGATGGATCTGGCTCGGTAATTATTACTTCGATGCCGGAACCGGGGGATACCTCGAAATTGTGAATCAATCCACGGATACGGAAAAGGCGGTGATTGCCGATGCGGCCCGTTTCGGAAGCGGTACACATGCTGCTTCCGGATATCCGCTTTATGAAATGAACGGGAGCGAGTACGTGGAATTTTCAAAAGCCCCCTCCTCTGTCACGGGAGTGAGCGACGTGTGGTGCCGTCCCCGCCTGGCCTCTTACATGAACAACGCAGACCTGGATCACGCCTGTTACATCAGTTTTCATTCTAACGCCTTCAATGGAAACGCCCGCGGCCCTTGTACACTCAAGAATTCGAGTTCCTACCAGGGGGGCGCCGCCCCCAGGGCCCAGGAATTCGCAAAGGACATCATCGTGCAGGTGGATGGCGATCTCAAGAACCTGTGGGGACTTCCCACCCGAAATAACCAGGTCCTCACCTCATCATACGGGGAGCTGACGTATAACAACCTGAACGGGGAGATGACCGCCACGATTGTCGAGGTGGCCTTTCACGATAACGCACTGGATGCAAAGCTCCTCAAGACGCCCGGCTTTCGCCAGGATGCGGCCCGGGCCGTACTGCAGGGCATTGTGGATTATTTTGCGGATAACGGAAATTCCATCAGCACCTACCTGCCGGATGCGCCCTCCAATCTTTCCGCCCTGGTTTCCGGTCCGGGGAGCGTCACCCTTTCCTGGGATGCCCCGCCCTCGGGAGGGTATGGCGGCGATGCGTCGGAGAGTTACATTGTTTACCTCTCCCGCGACGGCCTTTCCTGGGATAACGGACTGGATGTTGGAAATGTAACCCTATACGAATACACGGGCCTCACTCCGGGGGAAGGGTATTATTTCCGGGTGAGTGCTTACAACACGGGAGGGGAATCCTTCCCGACCGAAACAGCCGGGGTGAGGATTAGCTATGATGGTTCCAAACCCAGAATCCTGGTTGTTTCCGGGTATCGCAGATACGATGACGAGATCTCCCCCCTGTACCACGATTCCAATAACGGGTGGTCCCGGAGGGTATGGCCCTGGCTCATAAACGGATTCGGATACGTTGCCTCCCACGGGCGCGCCATTTCTTCGAGCGGGTATTTCTTCGAGTCCGCCCCCCACGAACTGGTAAAGGACGGAACCATCGATCCGGGGGATTACACTGCGGTGGACTGGATCCTGGGGAGGGAATCGGAAGCGAACGAGACCTTTGACTCCACGGAACAGACCCTGGTGAAAAATTACCTGGATGGTGGAGGCAAGCTGTTCGTTTCCGGATCGGAAATCGGGCTGGATCTCGAACTCTCGAGTTCCGCAACCCAGGCGGACAAGGATTTTCTACATGACGCACTCCAGGTAAATGCAGCGGCGGATAACGGTTCCGATACCAACAAGGCCGGCGGAGCCGGCGGCTCGATCTTTGCCTCCCTTTCTCAAATCGATTTTTCGAAAGATCACGAATCCGGGTACTATGACACCGAAAAACCGGATTCCTTCACCGGATCGGGTACGGGAGCAAAAGATGCCTTGATATACGACGACCTGGGAGGCGCGGCCGCGGTCCAGTATGAAGATGGCGCCAAAAAACTGGTGGTCATGGGGTTTCCGTTCGAAATGATTCACGGTTCGAGCCGCCGGTCGGAAGTGATGGAAGATGTTCTGGATTTTCTGTTGGGAGGCGCCCCTCCGACACCGACTCCCACACCGACCTTTACACCAACACCCTCTCCATCCCCGTCTCCCACTCCCACACCTTCTCCATCTCCAACACCAACACCCTCTCCATCTCCGAGTCCGACCCCCTCCCCCACACCAACAGCAACCCCAACGCCAACACCGTCTCCAACACCAACCCCGAGCCGGGATGAAGTAATCGATTACCTTCTGGGTCGTGGCGGGGTTTCCTATGATGCCAACGGCGACAAGCTGATAGACGCGGCGGATGTGATCATGCTGACTCACATGGAGCCGTGACGTGCGGTTACTTTTTGTCATTTTATCAAATTTGCCCTTGACAATCGCATCTATCCGAGAAAATTGAATAATCTCAAGGAGAGGGGAGGTAGCAGGATTTAGTTTTTTAACCCGGTTAAAAAAACGTTTTAATCCCGCCTTCATACACATCAATTTTACGATTCCTCCCCAATAGAGGAGTATGCACGCCTTTTACAAACAACAAGGCCAGTCTTTTCTTTTTTCGATACAATCAAATATATTTACGAGGAGGTATGCCTCATGAAAGGCCGTATCTTGATCCCGTGTGTGCTGGTTCTGACGCTTGTAGGAATAATTGTGACCGGAGGGGCGTTCAATGACAAAAACAACGCAGACGCTCCCCCGCCGGTTCCAAAGGTTGCCGGTAACGGCAGCGACGGCGAACCCTGGAATCCTAAAAATGAGGTTGGGGATCTGGAAGCGAATTCCCTGGCTTCTCTGAAAGAGAGCGCGGAAATAATCTGTCTCCATCTGTTTGCCGGTCCCGATGAGAAATCCACCGAGGCGGGCTATGACAGCTATCTCCCGAAAGGCTCCAAGTTCGTGGGAGTTGAGATGAGAGACGAAAAAACCGTGGAGATCACGATCGAGTTCCCCGGGAAACAGATTGCTCCCGGCGATATCCCCCCCTATGAACTGGCGAGAATCGGAAAACAGTTCTCCATGGGTCTCGAACACCTGGGGATCCATAATGTGTATATGTATGCCGTGGATCCCGCCACGGGAACGAAATACGGATTCGACGAGCTGGAGATTCCCGAAAAGGGCAACCCGCCGGTTCAGGACGAGGGCAAGGACGGCCCCATGGTCTCCCCCATCAGCAAAAAGGATAACGTGAAATACACGAATCCGGTTGTCGAGCCGGGAAACATCCAGGGCGCCCTTACGGGCAAGACCATTTATCTGAATGCCGGGCACGGCTGGTTCGACGACATCGATTTCGGCCGCTGGCGCGTTCAACGCGGTGTGGTGGAGGATTACGGCATCCTCGAGGATTTCTCCAACCAGGAACAGATCGACCTCTATACCATACCTTACCTGGTCAACGCCGGGGCAACGGTGCTCACGGTTCGGGAAATGGACCACAACACCAACATGGTAATCGTGGATAACGAGGACGCTTCAGGCTATACCGAAACCGGTTCCTGGTCCAATTCCACACTCCGGGGATTCAAGCAGAAAACAGGGGCCTCCTGGGTGGGGGTGAGTGTGAACCCATTCGATAACGGGGGCATCAACCGCCTGGCCAATGTGGATCCCAACAGCGTTTCCGCCACGGCCAAATGGACCCCGAACATCCCGGAGACCGGTTATTACTGGGTATACGCCAGCTGGTCCCGCTACTCCAGCCGTTCCACAGAAGCTCAGTATATCGTCCATCACACCGGCGGCGACACCACCATCCTTGTGGATCAGACGAAATTCGGTTTCATCTGGTACCCGCTGGGCCGTTTTTACTTCAATGCGGGTACGGATGCGGCCCATGGCAGCGTCGAGCTCACGAACTTTTCTTCCACGGGGGCAACGGTTTCAGCCGACGCGGTGCGGTTCGGTGGCGGCATGGGCGATGTGGAACGCCACACCCACGGCATCTCGGGCCGTCCCCGGTTCGAGGAGGAGGCTGTGAATTATCTCCAGTGGGACGGATTCGGGAGCAGCGGTTACCTCTATACCGGCGACGACGACGAAGCCGGCGGATGGAGCGACCGTCCCCAGTTCGCCAACTGGATGGAAGCCTATGATACCGGGTCCAATGCATACATGGCCCATCACACCAACTGCTGCAGCGCCAGTGGCACCCGCACCTACCTGAACGACAATGCATCGGCGGACAGCGCGCTTTTGAGGGATTACATCCACGACGAGGTGGATAACGATATAGAAAACGGCTACGGGGTCACATGGTCGGATTATAAAAAGTCCGGGAACTACGGCGAAAACAGCCAGACCAACCTGGGCGGCGTACCCGGCTTCCTCATGGAGACCCTGTTTCACGACAATGCCACGGATTGTGCGTATTACCGCGATCCGAAATTCAAGATGATCCTGGGTCGTGCCTTCACGCACGGCTTTATCAAGTATTTCGCGGACAAGGATGGGGTCTCCGTTGACCTGCTCCCGGAGCCGCCCACGAATGTATGGGCAAAAAACATCGGCTCCGGCCAGGTGCAGATTGGATGGGACGCCCCTCCCTATAACACGGGCGACAATTACCTGGGCGACCCCGCCACCGGGTACAAGGTTTTCCAATCCGCCAACGGGTACGGTTTCGATAACGGCGCGGCGGTCACGGGGACCCAGACCACCATCAGCGGTCTGACCCCGGGAAACCTCTACTTCTTCAGAGTTTGCTCCACCAACGCGGGCGGCCAGTCCTTCCCCACGGAGACCCTGGCCGTCAGGCTCCCCTCCAGCGGCGGCACCCAGGCTATCCTGGTGAACGGATTCGATCGGAACAACAACACCCTTCCCATCTGGGAAACCGTAACAAACGCCGGTTACGTCTGCTGGACCAATCCACTGGCCTTCCAGACCTTCGATTACAGCGTGCAACATGCAAAGGCCATGCATAACGCCGGCATCTCGTTTGACGGCGCCTCGAACGAGGCGGTAACGGACGACGATATCAGCCTTTCGGGTTACCAGGGTCTGTTCTGGATCTGCGGCGAGGAATCCACCCTGAATGAAACCTTCTCCGATGCGGAACAGGCCAAGGTGGACAGCTTCATGGCCACCAGCGGCAACTGCATGTTCGCGTCCGGAGCCGAAATTCTCTGGGATATCGATTACAAAGGTACCACCACGGATAAAACATTCGCGAACAACACCCTGAGAGCCGCGTATGCCGGAGACGATTCCGGAACGTATGATGCCCAGGGCTCGGCCGCTCCCTTCAACGGCCTGGCCAGCTTCTCCTTCGATACTTCGAACGGGGCGTGCTACGATGCCCAGTACCCCGATCAACTCAACACCTCATCCGGTTCCACCGCGTGTATGAGCTACGTGGGAGGCAGCGGCGGAACAGCGGCCGTAGCCTATGACGGGGACGTCAAGGTGATTGTACTGGGATTCCCCTTCGAGACCATCGCCTCCGAGAGTGTACGGAACGACGTGATGTACCGTGTGGGGACCTTCTTTAATTTCTCCACGGGTCCAACACCAACACCGACACCGACTCCCACGTCGACCCCGACAGCAACGGAAACCCCAACCCCCACTCCCACACCTGCTTCTGACCAATACGAGGTGTGCGATTTCGAGGGCTACTCGGATGGTTCCGAGGTGATGTTCCACGATCCGGCGTGGTCGGGTTCCACCACCGGAGTGGACACGGAAACGGACGTATCGGAGATCTCTTCGGCGGATGCCAACGACATCCTCGATCCGGCCGTGGGTTCCCCGGGAACCAAGTCACACCGGTTTTACTGGGACTGGACCACGGCCGGCAGCGGCCACGTCCGGGCCACCACCTATAACGTGACAACCAAGGGAAATCCCCTCCTGGATCTCACGAAGGGGCTTTCTATTTACATCAAGCTGACCGCCGGCGAGATCGATCTGGGATACTGGATCCGCGAGACCGGCGGATCCGGTCCCATCGGGGCCGACGGCGGCGCGAGCGGCACCATCGAGAAGATGGAAAATTTCAAACGCATATCCGCCTCCCCCGACTGGCAGTACATATGGATCGATCTCCCCAACGAAACCTATACCACGTTGAACGGCAACGGAGTTCTCGACGGCCAGTGGGGCACCCTGGAATCGCTCCAGTTTTATGCCGTGTCCGGATGTCCCACAACCGCTATCGAGATCTTCGTGGACGATATCTACCAGGGGCCCGAGCAGAATCCGGGCGGCCCGACTCCCACACCCACACCCACACCCACTTCAACACCAACACCAACGGCCACGGCCACTCCCCCGCCCGATGCCATCGATCTCGACAGCTATACCATCTCCTCTTACGGCGGGCAGGATATCGACACATCTTCCTACGAGGTGCTCGATGAAGGATACACCATGCGCCTTTACGGCAACACCTGGAAGAAGATCGATTTCGCTTATAACGTCACCGCCTTTACGGTTCTCGAGTTCGATTACAAGAGCGACGGAGCCACCCAGCCCGAGGTGGGAGGCATGGGATTCGACACCGACGAGAATCTCTCCGCCGATTGGGCCTTCAACGTTTACGGCACCCAGGACTGGGGCGTTATGGACTTCAACTGGTACGCCCCCTCCGACTGGAAACACTACACCATCAATGTGGGCGACTTCTTCACCGGCAGCATGAACTACCTGCTTTTCATCAACGATATCGACGCGGGTGGAACCACGAACTCCTATATCAAGAACGTGCAGGTTTACGAGAATGCCCCCACGATCACCCTATCCTTCGACAGCTATCCCACAAACGTGAATTACGACACCAATTTCGACGTGATCGTGGATTACACCATGGATCTCTACGATTACGGCCTGAAGTCCCGCCTCTTCCTCGAGGCCCGGGATGCATCCGATCATTCGGTCATCGCCACATGGTCCGATGACAACAACCGCTCCGGCTACCAGGGTGCCTCCGGATCCGTCACATTCACCTGCAACATCCCTGAGGGTTATCCATCGATCTATTTCATGGCTTACGCCTCACCGCTCGAGTTCAACCAGTACCTCATCGACGAAACCCTCACCTACCCGAGGGACGGCTCCTATCCCTATGAATGGGCCGGAAACGGCGTCACCCATGACATCCTCTACCTGGGATCGACCATCATCACGGACAACCAGTCCGGGAATGCCTGTTACTGCTGCGGGATTACTTACGAGGCGTTCATGGACGCCTGGGATAGCTATAACACCGTAAAGGGCAACAATCCCGCGGACATCTGGGGGATGTCCACCGGCGACATGTCCAACTTCCGTGTGAAATGGTACGCCGCGGACGGCCTGAAAACCGGCACCACGGGCGCCATCACCACCTATAACTGCGGTTTCGAGATCAACGACTGGGACAAGGTCAGAAAGGGCGACGTGATGCAGATCTGGCGCACCACGGAGTCCGGTCACTCGGTGATCTTCGATCGCTGGATCCGCAATGAAAGCGGAGATAAAACTCAGGTGCGGTACTGGTCCACTCAAACCAGCACGAGCGGCATCAATTTCAACACTGAGAACTACTCGGTGCTCGATCTTACCGATACATCCTTTGCACGCGTCTCAAAACCGGTGGATGACGACGATTGGCCGGATCGTTACGAGGATGAAGACACCTCCACCGATCCCACCACCGTGAACCAGCCCACACCAACTCCGACTCCAACACCCACGCCAACTCCGACACCCACACCCACACCGACCCCAACGCCAACACCAACACCAACTCCAACGCCGACTCCGACACCCACTGAAACGCCGACTCCGACCCCGACGCCGACTCCAACGGACACCCCGACACCCACACCCACTCCCGGCCCAACCCTGTCACTTCCCCCTCGTCCGGTCGATGCCATGACGGGCACGGAACTGGAGGCCTGGCTCTCGCCCATGGATCTGGAAACACGGGAAGACTCCATTTACAACGAAATCGCCGCCGGAAACGTCCCTTCGTTTATGCGAACGCTCGTTCCCGTCACGGTGACGGAAACGATCAACTCCGTCGATTACACGGCGGTTTATTATGTGACGCCTGATTACATGGCCCTTGGGTCTGATGACGATTACTTTCTCATGCCCATGACGCCGCTCCTGGCGCAACAGATTGCCGACCTCGTGGACTGCAACCTCCCGACGCGAAAGATGGTGGACGATATCTGGGCCGACTCCGCCTTTAAAATGACCCCGTACACCATCTCTCCGAGCCCTGAGATGACTACGGTTCCCGTGTTCTGGGATCACAATGTAGCCGTGTGGGAAGACAGAGAGGCGGTTCTGGGCACGTATCCCCTCGGTGATCTGGTCGGGGGCGACAAGAAGGACGTGGTCGTCACGGCCCAGCTCGCCACATATACCGACCGGGTGGCTATTTACGGATGGCATTATCCCGATGGAACTCATATTCAGGATCTATACCTGGGACACTCCGACACCTATGCCGATTACAGCCACGGTATCCGGCTTGTCCAGATGGATATGACGGTTGACGGCCAGCCCACAACCGTGTCCGACATCATAGCCGACTCCACTCTGCATCCTCTCCTCAGTGATGAAGGCGCATTCACCTGCTCCCGGTATTCCACGCCGGATGACTCCCAGTATGTCGTGGATGACTGGGAGAGCTATTCGACCGGGGTTTTCGCCGTGTTCCAGAGACCGGGTTACTCGGGCAGCACGACCGGAATCGAGGTCGGCGACACCGCCGCGGTATCAACGGAAGACATCAACGACATCCTTGACCCGGCCGTCGGCACGACAGGTTCGCAATCCTACAAAGTCACGTGGACCTGGACCACGGCCGGAACCGGTCATATCCGCCTGACCACAGCCAACACGGCCAACAAGCCGAATCCCATGCTCGATTTTTCCAAGGGACTTTCCATTTACCTGAAGCTCCCGGCCGGCGAGATGGACCTCCAGCTCCAGATCCGCGAAACCGGAGGTTCCGGCCCCATAGGAGCGGACGGCGGCATCACGGGCTCCATCGAACGCACCGCCACGCCGATCCGGATCAATTCCTACGGCGGTTGGCAGTATGTGTATTTCGATATCCCCAATGAATCCTGGACCGCGTTTACAGGCGACGGCGTACTCGATGGCGACTGGGGCACGCTCGAGGCCCTTTATATTACGGCCGTGAGCGGCGACCCCACAACCGCCTTCACCCTGTACCTGGATGACATCTATCAGGGGCCGGAGCAGACGCCTCAGTCACAAACGCCCACCCCGACGCCAACTCCGACTCCCACTCCAACGCCCACTGATACACCCACCCCGACTCCGACACCAACTCCGACACCTACCCCCACACCAACCCCAACTCCAACGCCGACGCCAACTCCCACTCCAACACCGACTCCGACTCCGACTCCGACTCCGACCCCAACTCCGACGGATACACCAACTCCGACTCCGACGCCCACCCCGACACCCACGCCAACCGATACGCCCACTCCGACACCCACGCCGACACCCACAGCAGAGCCGGAGATCCGTGGACTCTGGGTGGATACGTGGCACGCGGGCATCAAGAGCGCCTCGGAGGTAACGGATCTTGTAACTCTCGCAAAGAATAACAACTATAATGCCATCTATGCTGAAGTGAGGCTTCGTGGAAACGCCTATTATTTCCCAACGGCTCCGAACACGGAACCGAGGGCCACGGATATCGCCGGGGACTTCGATCCCCTCCAGGAACTTATCGATCAGGCCCACCCCGAGGGCATCCAGGTTCATGCCTGGATCGTCACCTACAAGGTCTATTCCGGGGCTTCCGGTTCCAGCGACCCGAATCACGTCATGAACGTCCATCCGGAATATCTATCCAAGACAATCGCCGGATCGACCAAGATCAACGGCGATACCTACTGCCTGGATCCCGGGTGTCCCGGCGCCAACCAGTGGAACAAAAACGTAGCCATGGATCTGGTCACCAACTACAACATAGACGGTATTCATTTCGACTACATCCGTTACATGGGCAGGGATATGGGCTACAACGACACGGCCATCGCTCGTTTCAACACCGAGACGGGCCGCAGCGGACTTCCCGCCATAGACGATGCCGAGTTCATGGCCTGGCGTCGCCGCCAGATCACCGACTGGCTCCGCCGCACCTACGTTGACATTATCGCGGTGAAACCAAACATGGACGTGTCCGTGGCCACCATCGGCCGCCGCAGCGACGCCTACAGTTACAACTTCCAGGAATGGGAGAACTGGGGTCCCATGAAGATCATCGACTCCAACTGCATCATGGGATACACCACGAGCCAGTCCACCTTCGAGAGCCGTGTGGACGACGCCCAGCCGCTCAAGGGGGACCGTTTTCAGCACCAGGGCGTCGGGGCCTACCTGAATCCCAAGGAGGCCACCGTGAATCAGCTCCTGTATGCCCGTGGTGCAGGAGCCGACGGACTCCTGATTTATTCATACGCGGAACCCGATGACGGCACGGATCCCGATTCCACGGTGTGGGCCTATTTCACCAGCCAGGTCTTCAGTCAAGCTGCCGCGATTCCCGAAATGACCTGGAAAACCACACCCACGGAGGGTTATCTCAAGGGCACAGTCACGGATTCCTCCTCCAGCGATCCCATCGATCACGCCCTGGTTTCCTGCGACGGGCAAACCGCATGGACGGACGGCGACGGATGCTACGCATTCACGGGAGTCACACCGGGGACACTCACGGTCACGGTTCAGAAGATGGGATACACGGATGGAGAAAACACGGGTGTGGTCATCACGGCGGGATCGGTCACAACCCAGGATTTCGCCCTGGTGGCCGGTTCATCCGATGAGATCATCATCGACAACATCTGGGCCACTTTCACTGGCGCCTGGTCCACCGGTACTTCCTCCACGGACAAATACAGCACGGATTACCGTTACAACGGAACCGGGACCGGAACCGAGATCGCCACATTCACACCCAACATCGGCACCGCCGGGAATTACGAGGTCTACGAATGGCATCCCCAGGGGGCCAATCGTTCCACCGTTACGGAACACAAGATCACCTATTCAGGCGGAACCGACACCGTCACCGTGGACCAGACCACGGGCGGCGGCCAGTGGAACCTGCTGGGGACCTGGAACTTCAACTCCGGCACCGGCGGATACGTGGAGATTACAGACAACCAGACGGACGGCCTGGCCATGGCCGACGCCATCCGTTTCCTTTACATCGAACCCACACCAACGCCAACCCCGACTCCAACCGATACGCCGACCCCAACGCCGACTCCAACTGACACCCCGACACCAACTCCCACACCAACGCCTACCCCAACGCCAACACCTAGCCCAACACCGACTCCGACTCCTACCCCGACGCCAACTCCGACTCCGACTCCAACTCCGACGGATACCCCGACTCCGACGCCGACTCCTACCCCAACCCCGACACCCACTGACACCCCGACACCGACTCCTACTCCGACGCCGACTCCCACACCTACTCCGACGGATACACCCACTCCAACACCGACACCGACACCCACGGATACGCCGACTCCGACTCCAACGCCAACTCCCACGGAAACACCAAAGTCAAGTTGTTCTTCGGCGCCGATGTATGCAGGCACGAGCAGCGGGTCCATGCCGGTCAGTCGTGCCATGCTTCCGCTTCTTGTGGGACTTCTTGCCCTTGGCGGTTGGTTCTGGAAACGTCGGGAGGACTGATCACGGAGATAGCCACAATACCCGAATCAAACGGGGCGCCGGCTGAAAACCGGCGCCCCTTTTTTTAACATTGACGAATATTTCGTTTTACTCAAAAACCCCATCTTTTGGTTGACAATAGTATCAATTCCCTGAGAAAAACAGTTATTATTATGTGGTGAAAATTGAGGTTTATTTATTCCTCAGAAAAGGGATCCGTTTCTTAATTTTACAATTTAAGGGTGGGGCGATTCCCTGTTCCATTCCAATAAGAGGGGGGGTGAATTTTCCCGTTCCGGATAATAGAAAGTTTGTCATCGCTGGTTTGCGTTGACTCAATATTAGTACATGGGAGGTATCGATATGAGTAAAAAAACCGTCCGAACCATGTCCCTTGCGATCCTTTGTACGATCGTCCTTGTTTCCACGGCCCTCTCCCAGACCGCCTCGGTCAATATCTCATCCTACCCTTCCGTAGTGGATGAGGGCGTTTCCTTCAACGTCGTTGTGAGCTATACCGCCGATCTCTACGATTACGGCCTTGCGGGCCGGATCTACCTCGAGGTTGTGGACGCGGATACCGACAACCTGATCCAACTCATGTGGGACGACGACGACCGGCAGTGTTACGAAGGCCCCTCCGGACAGGTGACCTTTACCACGAGCGTTACCGGGGTGGACGCGATCTATTTCAACGCCTATATCGCGCCCGTGGAATTCAACAACTGGTTCGTTACGGAGCTGGGAACCTATCCCCGGGACGGGAGCTATCCCTACAAGTGGGAAGGAAACGGGGTCACTCATAATATCTACTACAAGAGTTCCCTGATCCTCTCCGACAATGTATCCGGAAACTACTGCTATTGCAGCGGCATCACGTACGAGGTGTTCATGGACGCCTACGATTCCTACAACACAGCCCAGGGTTTCAGCGATATTTACGGCATGAGCGTTTCAGACATGAGCGATTTCCGCAAGGAGTGGTACGGCTGGTACTCCACCAAGTGCGCCATCAACGCCATCACGAAATACAAGGTGGGGTACGAGATTCCGTACAACAAGAAGTGGAAGATCAAAGAGGGAGACGACATGCAGATCTGGCGTCACAGCGGATCCGGGCATTCGGTTATTTTCATCAACTGGGTGAAGGACTCCGGGGACAACATCATCGGAGTCAGATACTGGTCCACCCAGAGTTCCACCAGCGGGATCAACTACAACACGGAATATTTCGGTACGAGCGGGAGTTACCTGGACGATTCCGGTTGTTTTTACGCCAGGAAGGTCAAGCCTGCGGATGCGGACGACTGGAGCGATCGTTACGACGACGATAACACCTCGAGCGATGTGACATGGGTGGGTGGCACCCCGACTCCGACCCCGACGCCGACGCCCACACCGACGGAGACTCCCAAGTCGGGTTGTTCCTCTTCACCGATGTACGGCGGAGGAACGAGCAGCGCTCCTTTGAAGGCGATGCTGCCGTTTTTATTCGGACTTCTGGCATTTGGATCATGGTTCTTTAAACGCCGCGAGGAATAAGCGGTAAGAAACCAACCGGGGCGATGCCGTTCGGACTGCATTGCCCCGGATTTTTTTATTCCAATGTAATCCAATTACGTTTGGATATTGTAACGTTTCAACTCGAAAACAGTGTTTGTTTTCTATTGACAACATCCCGAAACAAGGCGCCAATTATAATTTGTTAATTTAAGTTTAAATCAACTCAAATATTCGTTCTCGTTCAATCCGGCCTGGAGGGGAGGTGATACTGTTTTTCCAAGGAATGCCCCAAAAAAACGTTAAAGGAGGGGAAAGAAATGAGAGAGATGTTTGTGTCTTGTTTAATTGTTTGCCTGTTCCTTTTTACAGCCGGTGCAATCGCCGGGGAAATCCCCGTGTTCGTATCAGAAGACGGGACGTTTGTTCTCACCACAGATGCCAACCATGACGGCCTTTCGCTTCGAAACACGGATACCGGCGCCCTTTTGAAAGTCACTGCCTCAGAAAATGCCGGATATTACGCCACCATCTCGCCGGACAATCGATTCGTCTGTTACAAATCACTGGAACCGGGGGGGCAGGCCCCCATGCTTTTCGACATTTCCATGGAACAGAACATCCTCCTGTGGAGCCGGGCGCGTGTCTGCGGCACCCCGGCCATATCCCTGGATGGAAAAATCGCCTTTACCGTGGAAAATGAACTCATCGTCCTGACCCCCGAGCTCGATCTGAAAGACACCTTTGAACTGGGGCATCACGTGAACCTGGTCGCGTTTTCCCCGGATGGCGGCTGGATCGCCCTCAACACGAAAGATCACCAGATCGCGATCCTCGACCTGGAAAGCGGGGAAAGCGCTGTGGTGACGGATGTGGCAAAGGATTACTGGGGTCCCAAATTCTCCCCCCTGGGAGGGAAACTGCTGGCCAGCAGCGTGGACGGCGATGTCGTCTGTGCGGTTCCGGGCGGAAAAGCCCGCATCATCGGAAAGGGAGAAAAGCCCGGATGGGTTGACGAAGACACGATCGCCTTTTCCAAAAAAACCGTTCAGAACGCGAAGGTCCAGAAGACCGAGCTGGTTTTCAGTGATATCTCCGGGAAAAGCCGGGGGCAGATCCTGGTTCAAAGCGGAGACGCCCGGATCGTCGTTTCCCGGGGCAACATTGTGAAGGCCATCGGGGGTAAAATCTCCTGCGGAATCCTGGAAAAGGGAAAAGCCATCTGGATGAGCGAAATCGCCTCTCCCCAGGGAAAGGGCGGCGCCGTATTGGAGAGCGCCGGGGAAAAGGACGTCCTGGCCAGCGGCAACACCGTGGAGATCTCCGGGGTTCCCTACCTCCACCAGGTGTATGACACCCCGAACTGGTTCAACGGCCACTGGGCCTGCGGGGCCTCCTCCGCAATGATGGCCATACAGTATTACAACATCCTGGCGCCACATACCATCACCATCAGCGTCCCTTACTCCCACACTCATGACTACGGTTATTACGTGCCCGAGATATACACCTTCAACGGGTATACCTATAACATCGGAGAGAAGGATGCCAGCGGGACCACGGCATACGGGGGATATGGCTTCATCACACAGAACGACTGGGAAGACACCAAGGGTCACATGGCCGAATACATCAACCAGCACGGCCCCAGCTCCTCGGTGGACTGGAGTCCCAGCTTCTCCAAGGCTCAGACCGAAATCAACAACGGCCATCCCTTCGTACTCCTTAATTCCCTGACAACATCCGGCCACTACATCTGCTGCATCGGTTACGACACCACTCAGTACACCCTGGTTTTCAATGATCCCTATGGGGACAAGAATACGACAGGTTATCCCAGTTATGACGGGGCCGGAGCTCTTTACGACTGGCCCGGTTACAACTACGGGAACGAGAACCTGAACACGGTGCACTGCTACATTTACGCCCGCGGCAACGTGGGTCCCGAGGCGGGGACGGACGTCGTGGTGGATAACGACAACGAGCTGCCCTGGTATTCCGAAACAGGCAGCTGGAGCACCAGCGCGAGCTCGGGTTACAACGGCGGAACCTATCGATACACCTGGGGCGGCCAGAGCGCCACCGCCACCTGGAAACCCGTTCTCACGGAAACCGGCAATTACGAGGTGAAGGCCATCTACCGCCAGAGCACCAACCGGGTGACATCCGCCAGGTACGTGGTTCACGCCTCCGGCGGGGATCAGGTGGTGTATATCAACCAGAACGGAGTCAATTCCCTCGTAACCACGTCCCTCGGGGTGTTTTCCTTTAACGAGGGAGAGAACACCGTGACCCTTGACGCTGCGGGGAGCACTCCTTCCGGAAACGCCGTGATCTCGGATGCCATGCAGTTTGTCAAAGTGACGGCGACACCGACGCCGACGCCAACACCCACTCCCACCCCGACTCCGACGCCCACTCCAACGGACACGCCGACTCCAACACCCACCCCCACACCAACGGATACACCAACTCCGACTCCGACCCCCACCCCGACCCCCACGGAAACGCCCAAGTCGGGTTGTTCCTCAGCCCCGATGTATGCGGGAGACGGTTTCGGTTCGGGTGATGTCGCCCGTGCCATGATTCCGCTCATGTTCGGCCTGATCGCAGTTGCAGGTTGGGCCTGGAGGAGACGAGAGGATTAGTCTTTCCCGATAACGCGCCGGGCGCCACCCGGGCCCGGCGCTTTTTTATTGCACAACCCCTGTCCGGGATTTATTCACCATAATCATACGATGGAAAGGTCCCGGTTTATTGCCACGTAAAAACCCACTCAAAACCAGCGGAATCATGGAAGGTGTTTTTCTCCCGGCGCTTTTCGGGCCGGCGATTTATCTCCTGACCAAAACGCCGGGGGCGCTCTATAAGATCATTGTTTCGGGATTGATCATATTTGCGGGTTTCATATTTTCCCTGAAATCGAAAAATCCCCGTTCCCGGGATCTGTGGAAGACGACAGCGGCCCTGGGGGCCGGATTCTGGATCTTCACCCTTTTCCGGTACCTCAGGTTTGTATCCTGGCCTTTGGGGAAGGCCGGCAGCATCAATGAATGCCTTGGGCTTGTCCTTTTTCACGTTGTGTTTGTCCTTTGCATCTTTGTTCCCCTTCTCTGGATTTGCGGGAAAAAAACCCTCGAAAGAGGCATGGAATGGGGGAACTGGGGTGCCCTTTCTCCGGGATGGAAGGGGAGGAAGCTTTTCGGGGGCATTCTCCTTGTTGCGGTGATTTGGACTGTTTGGATGATCGTGCGGACTCCTCACTCCGGGGGTAGAATTGCCTACCTTTTTTTCCCGGCGGCGATAATAAAGGGGTTCCTTACGGCCGGGGGCGAGGAGGTCAGCTTCCGCGGTGTTTTGCAGAAGGCGGCGGTGAGCCGTTACGGCGCCGCGTGGGGCATTTTACTCCAGGCGGTCCTTTACACCGTGTTTCACCTGAACCTGGGTCCGGCCATTTTCCCGTTTCCTTTTTTTATTGCGAGTGTCTTCCTTTTGGGGATTGTGTTCGGGTATGTAACATATAAAATCGGCGGAATCGGGTGGGCGTTCACGGTTCATTTCCTGATAGACCTGGTGATCGAATGGCAACATTTATCATAGATATTGTTACGGATTATTACTTCTGGGGGGCGATGGGCTGTATTATCGGACCCCTCATATACCTTCCCCGTCTTTCCAGGGATTACCCCGGTTCCTTTCCCTTATACATCGTCGTAATGGTGGCCGGAGTGTATGGAGGTCTTCTGGGATCGAGGATCCTTTACGTTTTGATCACCATGCCGCGGTTGTTCCTTTATAAACCCTTTATGGCTTTGGCGTTCTGGCACGGCGGCCTGGCCTGGCAGGGAGGATTTCCGCTCGGGTTTTTCGTGATTTTCCTTGTGACGAAAATCGCCCGGAAGCCGTTCTGGGAGATGGCGGGGAGCCTTGCTCCCCCATTCGCGATAACACATGCCGTCACCCGGGTGGGATGCCTGATCCGCGGGTGCTGCCACGGCCGCCCCACGGATGTTCCCTGGGCGATCTTTTCGAAGGAACTGGGAACCTGGGTTCATCCCACCCAGGTTTACAGCATAATGGGGGAACTTTTGACCTGCCTGATTCTGCACCACTTCTGGAGGGAGAAAAAGAATCGCAAATATCTTTTGCCGGGTTACGGAATGCTCTTTGCCACACACCGGTTTTTCCAGGAATTTTTCCGTGGAACGCCCCCGGGACCGGAACTGATCGAGGGTCTCCGGGTGTTCCAGGCGATCTGTATTTTGATTTTCGCGTTTTCCCTGTGCGTTTTTGTCCTTTTGAGGGATCGAAGAAAGGGGCTCCTGTTCGCACCGGCCATTGCAATCCTCACGGCCCTTCTTTTTGTATTTTTTCACCCCCCGAGCCAGGCACGGCTGGAAAAGGCGCGGGAGGGGGCGAACCTTTTTTTAGTGGCAACCAGACCCCTGTTTCTCGAGCAGCTCTCATCATGGAGGGAAACACGGGAGAGTCAGGGATTCCAGGTTGTGGTGAGGGCATGGCAGCCGGCCCCCGAGGCGGAAGTGATAAAGAAGTGGATCCGGGAGCAGGCCCGGGCTGCGGGCGGCACGGCCAGCTATATCCTCCTTGTGGGCGACTGCGCTGCCCCGGGAGAGATTCAAGGATCCTGGCACATTCCTTCCCTTTCCATAACCTTTCCGGGCGACCGTAAAAACGGAGATTTCATCTCCGATGCACTGTACGGGGACCTGGATGACGACGGGCTTCCGGATGTTCCCGTTGGGAGGTATCCCACAAGAAACGGCTCAACTCTCCAGGGCATGTTCCGGAAAACCCTCGCGTTCGAGAAACAAGACCTTTCTCCCCGATGGTTCCGAACCGTGATCTGGAGCGGGGCAAAGGGATACCACCCGGAGATGTACAAGATCACCACCACCCTTTCCCGGGAGGGACTTCCCAAATGGCTGGATGTTTTTCTGATCAGTGGAAACGTGGATTCAGCGTTCAGCGCCTTTCCTCCGGATCAACCCGGGATCTTCCTCGAGGAGACGGCGAGCCCCGCCTTTCTCTCCCTGATCGTGTCGCACGGATCCTTTCGAAGTGTGACCCCAACGCAGTTCGAGGGGAAAGAAATCTTTCTCAGCAATGAACATATCAACGCGTTTCGTTCGGAAAAATCATTGGGGCCACTCTTTATGGTGGGCTGCGATTCGGGGAAATTCAACGTTCCGGATACAGAGGATATCTCCCTTGCCGAGGCATTCCAGAGGCATCCGGGGGGTCCCGGATCCGTGATCGCGGCATCCGGTCCCACGAGTCCCCTCACCAATTATTTCTTCGCCACCGGCATGATCCGGGCCATGGAGGATCATCCCGAAAGAGTGGGCGACCTTTTGCTGAATATTCAACGCCGGCTCGGGAAAAAGGGAAAGCGAACCCTTGCGGAGATGGCAAAGGCCGATCCCCTGGCCATGCATATCCTCCCCGCGGTTCCAGAGGGGGAAAAATCGCATTTGTACATTCCGGGCCTGGTTCTTTCCGAGTCCCTGGAGTATAATCTCCTGGGCGATCCCAGTTCGCCCCTCCGGCAACCCCAACCCATGGAGTGCGTTGTGAAGAGGGAAAACGGATCCATCGCGGCCTCGGGAAAAACGCCGGAGGCAGGGGGGGAGTTATACATCCAGCTGATCCGCCCGGATCAAAAAAAGGATCAGCTGAAGCCCTTTCCGGATAAAAAGAGCCGGGAGGAGCGTTTTCGAAAGGTAAACGCCCCACCGGAGCTATTAAAACAGAAACGCATCACCGGGGAAACATGGGAGATCCGCTTCAGAGCTCCAAAGGATTACGATTTACAAAAGGATTTCCTCCGATTCCTGTTCCTCGGTAAGGAAGAATCCTTCTATTACATCTATACCGCAAAATGGTCGCCATAAAACGTTTGAAAAATCCGGGAAGGAGGATTATCTCATGGCAAAATGGAATCCGACTCGCGGGTTTGCGGCCGTTCTCCTGTGTTTTGGAATCCTTTTCCTGACTCCTTTCTCAATCGCAAAAGACGCCGGCCCTGGTGATGTCGACGGCGATGGATCGATCCGGAAAACCGATGCCCTGTTGATCCGGGATCACCTGATCCTTCGGTCCCCCCTGGAGGGCGATCCCCTGGTTCGGGCCGATGCCAACCAGGATGGAGGAGTGGTGCCACGACTGGTACGATGCCGATTATTACAATAAGGGAGACAAAACGAATCCCACGGGTCCGGCGACAGGGACTTATCGTGTGGTTCGCGGCGGGCACTGGAACGACAAAGCCTATCTCTGCAGGGCGGCCTCCCGCAATAACCACGGTGACGGGGATCCCGACGGCATCAATGGATTTCGCATCGCCCGATCGCCATGAAGATAAGTGGTGAAAATTAACAAAGACCCAGCGTCTGACCCGAATGGCGCTGACTTAAGGCTCGAAAGGACCAATTTCCACACACTTTATCTTCGTGCTCGTAATCGTTCATAATCTCAAAATGCAGGTAGGATCTTGAATCAAGAAGAGAAGCACGTGTATCGGAAATGCCGAGTGCGAGTGCGAGTGCGAGTGCGAGTGCGAGTGCGAGTGCGAGTGCGAGTGTGAGTGCGAGTGCGAGTGAGGAAATATATCTCCTCGGAGAACATGATTCTATTTCCTTAAGTCAGCGCCATTCGCGTATGCCCCCCGGGATTCTAAAAGAAAGAAAGGGATTATCGATGAAAATCATCAAACCCTGGTTTCGAATCGAATCGGAAATAAACGGCCGTGAAATCCTTCGGGGGATCGAGCTGGCCGGGAGAACGGCTTATAAAAGCGAGGACCGGATCACGGAGGATTCCGCCGGGAAGTTCGCCAGAATGATCATAAAAAGGGGACACGAATCCGTGCTGGAACACCGTTCGGTTACGGTCCGGATCGTGTGCGACCGGGGCGTCACCCATGAGATCGTGCGACACCGGCTCGCCAGCTACACCCAGGAATCAACGAGGTACTGCAACTACTCGAGGGATCAGTTTGAAAACGAAATCACGGTGATCGATCCGGTTTTCTGGGAGGAGGGGAGCGAGGAATACGGGGTTTGGAAAACTGCGATGCAAAACGCGGAGGAGGCCTACATGCGTCTTCTGGAGCTGGGGGCCACACCCCAGGAGGCGCGTTCGGTTCTTCCGAATTCCCTCAAGACGGAGATCGTGATGACGATGAATCTCCGGGAGTGGAGGAAATTTTTCCGTCTGCGGGCAGACTCCCATGCTCACCCCCAGATGCAGGAGGTGGCCCGGTCCCTGCTGGAGCATTTCCAAATGGAAATCCCTGTTATCTTCGACGATCTCTTATGAATCCGGGGCAAGCTTACGATAATTTAACTTGAAAAACAGATCAGGGACGGATAGGGAATATCATATGTTGTTGAAAAGGGTTAGAGTCCTGTTCATGTCCCGCCAGGCGATTCATTCCATGTTTTTTCCCCTTTCATTTTGCTCCCCTATTCCCGCAGTAAAGAAGGTGCCTATATGCCGCGCAGAAAGAAGAAGCTGTTTATCCTGGATACCAATGTCATCCTCCATGACAGTTCCTGTATCCACCAGTTCGAGGAGAACGATATCGCCGTCCCCATAAGTGTTCTCGAGGAGTTGGACCGTTTCAAGAAGGGTCACGATTCCCTTAACTTCCATGCCCGGAATTTTCTTCGCATCCTGGATTCCCTGAGTGGAGACAAGCTGTTCAACGGCGGGGTGAAAATCGGACCCAAACTGGGTAAGATCACCATCAAGCTCGAGCAGCCACTCCATGAAGACCTGGCCCGGAATTTCTCCTCCGATAAATCGGATCATAAAATCCTGAATGTTGCTTATCACCTGGCCAGAAAGCACCCCCCGAACACGGTGATCCTGGTCACCAAGGATGTCAACCTCCGCCTCAAAGCCAAGGCCGTGGGCCTGCCCGCTCAGGATTACCGAACCGACCACGTCAGGGACGTCAGTTCCCTTTACACCGGGAGCCGTTTGCTGGAGTATGTTCCGGAGGAAGCCATTTCACGGATTTACAGCGAACCCTACGAGATCGCCCCCCGTGAGATCGAGATCAATCCCCCACCCCTGCCAAACGAATATTTCATCCTCCGCAATGGGAAGATGTCCGCCCTCGGCCGCTATCATCCCCACTCCGAGTTGATCAGGAGGGTGGAGAAGGTGCCGACATATGGGATCACGCCCCGAAACGCAGAGCAGACGTTCGCCCTCAACGCCCTTCTGGATGACAGCATCAAGCTGGTGAGTCTGACGGGTAAGGCGGGAACGGGAAAAACCTTACTTGCCCTGGCCGCGGCCCTGGAACGGAGGCAGAACTACCGCCAGATCCTTATGGCCCGACCCGTCGTCCCCTTGAGCAATAAGGATATCGGGTATCTTCCCGGCGATGTGAGCTCCAAGCTCGAGCCGTACATGCAACCGCTTTACGACAATCTGGGGGTTCTGAAAATCTCCCGGGGGAAGAATAAGAACGAGCAGATCGATCGTTTTCTAAACGAGGAGAAGCTGGTGATCGCCCCCCTGGCGTATATCCGGGGGCGGAGCCTTGTGAAAATCTACTTCATCGTGGACGAGGCCCAGAACCTGACCCCGCACGAGGTCAAGACCATCATCACGCGGGCGGGGGAACAGACGAAAATCGTGCTCACGGGAGATATCTTCCAGATCGACCATCCATACCTGGACAGCTGCTCGAACGGCCTGAGCTACCTCATCGAAAAGATGCAGGGCCAGCCCCTGTATGCCCACGTGAACCTCTCCAAGGGGGAACGCTCCCAGCTTGCGGAGCTGGCCAGCGATCTCCTCTAGATCCCCCTCCCTATATGGAAGAGTGGAAACGCATAAGGCGGCCGGGGGCCCCAACCAAAAAGAATAATGCGACGAGTTCCGCCCGGGGGGGGACTATTTCACAATCCGCTGGATCACGCCCTGCAGTTCGGGTATTTTCATGATGCCGTACTTTCTCGCCTGGGGGCTTCCACCCGCGTCGAAATAGAGCCAGCAGGGAACGCGGAACACCCCGTACTGCTGGGCGATCTGGGGGAACTTGACCGTATCCACAGCGGCGAATTTCAATTTTCCGGAATACAGATCCGTTCTGAAATCCTTGAGAATCCGATTCTGTTCGTTGCACCTCGTGGCCTTGCTGGTATGGAAATAGAGGAGCATGGGCTGTCCGGGAATGCTCCTGGCCTGTTCGTAGTTCATGAAGCCGGGGATGTCTCCCAGCAGGGTTTCCCTGTGCTGCATATAGCTGTAGTGACTTGAAGGAGCGATGTTCGCCCCGGCTTCCATGGTTCGGGCCTCGTCGGTTCCATCCTCCTGTTTTCCGGAGAAGCGGAGTTTAAAAAGGAACACGTTCGGGTTGACCTGCCTTTGTTCATCCTTATCTCCCATTCTTCCCCCGGGGATGTAAACGAAACCGCGGCGGTAATCGGTGGCCAGTCCGATATACAACCTGGAGGGGAGCTCGGTCTTGATTCTCTTCCATGGTGTAATTCCCTGCGGCGAAACCCTCGAGTACCAGATGTCGTTACTGGGTATTCTTCCTGCATAACGGGGGCAAAAGGAGATCAGGAAGGGTCCGGACACGGTTGAAGAGGCGGCGTAAAAACCGGCGGGCAGGGTCACGGGGTAGCTGGACCAGGGGCCGAGTTTACCCGAGGAGAGGATGGGGGCCACGTAAATAATGTTATTGACGGATTTATCGTCCCGGGTGGTCAGCCCCCCCCATATCCAGACCTTACCGCCGGAAACGGCGCCGCAGTGATACCATAGGGTGGTGGGAAGAGGGGGGCCCTGTTCCCATCCCAGGATGTTGCCGTCCGGGGCGATCCTGGCGCTCCAGACCTTATTGCTCAGGGTATCGTCGGCAAAAAGACCGGCTATCACGTGAATGTAACCTGGCGTGGAAACGGCAACGGAGCAATGGATTCCCTTTCCCGGATAGGGGGGAGATTCCCTCCACGGTTCGAGGTCGCCGTTCGCCTTCGGCCTGGTCCACAAGATGGTGTTGGAGCATTCAACGTTCTCGCCGTCCATTCCTCCTGCCACATAACAGATGTCGTTCAGGACAAAGGTGGAGTTTTCGATATAGCTCCTTTTCTGTGGCAAGTCGATTGTGTTCGACCACCTTCCCAGCGTTCCATCGGCGTTGACCATGGCCTTGTAAACAGTTGTCATGTAGCCGTCAACGGGATGGTTCCCCCCGAGGACATAGATATAATCTCCCAGGACCACGGCGCCGTGCATCTGGCGGGGGTGTGGCAGTGGCGCGGTTTCCCGGTAGAGCTTTTCCCCCCGGGCCGCTCCCAAAAGGGTTAAAAGCAAAATACAAAGAATCGTTACTTTTTTCATGACTAACTCCATTGATAATATTCAGTGATAGTTCCCCTACAGGATCCTTGCCTTTTTTCTATGAAGCGTTGTTTAGAATATCTCAAATACAATGTAAAGTAATTTTTTTTAACTGGCGCGATTGGAATGGAAGATCGCTCCTTTTATTTATTTGACCGGTGAGGCTGTTTCATGATATAGACTTATTCAAAAGTGGAAAGACCATATTTCCATTTCGAGGAAATTCAATCGCGCTTCAAAACAGCGAATACGGAAAATGAAAACCGATTCGAAGCATCAGAAAGTGAAAGGGCCGACACGGGTGGAGAGTGTGAGTGGGGGAATCATCCTCCTTTTTCTCGCGATCGTTGCCGGCGGCGTCCTCTTGAAACAGTCCCGCTTCGATGAAGGGGTTTTCTTTGGAACCCTTCCCCAGAAAAGCGGGGAAAGGCGGGAAACTCCATCAGGAAATGAAAACTCCCCCCTTTCCTCCATCAACGCTCCAGGGGGATTCGAGCCCATGGGAGAATGGGAAAGCTTCGATGAAACCACCCTTTCCAACAAGATCAACGGCAAGGCGGAGCTCTACCTGGAGGCGGGATTCCAATCGCTCCGATCCCGGAGATTTGCCGGCATCGACAATCCCGGCGGATGGTTTGAATTGTACCTTTATCGAATGAACTCCCCGGAGGCCGCGTTCAGTGCATTCTCCCTTCAGAAAAGAAGCGAGAGACAATCCGTTGGGGAAACCACCCTCGCCTATTCCACGGAGAATGCCCTGTTTTTCGTGTTCGATTCCCATTACGTGGAGATCGTGGCTTCGGACGTCTCCCCGGAACTCTCCTTCGCCATGAAAGAGACGGCTCGAAACATTCATCCCCCCTTTCCCGACATCCGTCTTTCCCTTCCCCATTTCACACTCCTTCCCAAAGAGGGCAGGATCCCGGGAAGTGAAAAACTGCATATGAAAAATGCGTTTGGATTTGAACTGTTCCAGGAGGTCATCACGGCGGATTTCAATATAGATGGCGGGAAGGTTACCGCCTTTGCCCTCGAGGCCCCCGTCAGTAAGAAGGCGTTGGAGCTCGCCGGGGATTACCATCGATTCCTGCTCAAACTGGGGGCGGAAAACATGGTGCTCGAGCAGGGGACTTCCTCCTTTTTCCTGGCGGATGTCATCGGCGATATCGAGCTCGTTTCAGCGGAGCGGGAATACGTCTTCGGGGTTCATGCGGCTTCGAGCAGGGAGTTTGCCCTGGAGATGGCCGGCCGGATCGAAAAACACATTTCCACGATAAAACAGGAGGCGCCGTCCGGCGGTAACGAGGAATGAATGAAGAGCCCGACAAACAGGGAGAAATCATAACGCGCCGGCGATTTCTGTCGCGCCTTTTCAAGGCGGGAACAGCCATTGCCGCCAGCGCGGCCCTGGGAGGTCTCCTGTACGACGCTTCGGGGCCCTCCGGGGAGACTGTCCTGAATACGGTGAGTCTCCCGGATTACTCGATTCCCGGGTTGGATTCCGCCATGGCCGTTGTGAGGGGATCGGACCGGAAAAAAACCCTCAGAAAAGCCATCGAGGTCCTCGGGGGAATCGAGCGTTTTATAAAGCCGGGAGATCGGGTTCTGATCAAGGTGAATGCGGCGTTCGCCTCGCCCCCCATCCTTTCCGCCACTTCCCATCCGGATCTGGTATCGGAATGCATCACGCTCTGTTTGGCTGCGGGTGCGCTCGAGGTGCGGGTGACGGACAATCCCATCAACGATCCGGCCAGCTGTTTCCAGCTGAGCGGGATCGGTGCGGCTGTGGAAAAGGCCGGCGGCAGGCTGATCCTTCCCAAGGAGTCCCTGTTCGCACCTTATACCCTGAAGGGGGGCCGACTCCTTCGAAACTGGCCGATCCTGTATGAGCCGCTGGACAGAATCGACAAGCTGATCGGAATGGCCCCAGTAAAGGACCATCACCGGAGCGGGGCCTCGATGACCATGAAGAACTGGTATGGACTTCTGGGAGGGCGGCGCAATATCTTCCACCAGGACATCCATACCATTATCAAAGAGCTGGCCATGATGGTCCGGCCCACCCTGGTGATCCTGGACGGCACCACCACCATGATGACCAACGGTCCCACCGGGGGTGCTGTTTCGGATCTGAAAAAGACCGGGACCCTGATTGTCTCGACGGACCAGGTGGCGGCGGACGCCTTCGGGGCCACGCTTCTCGAAAGAACGAAATCCGATCTGCCTTTTATCGGAAAAGCGCGGGAGGAAGGAGTCGGCACGGACGATTTCGAATCGCTCCGTCCCGCCCGGGCCTCCATCGATTGACAAAAATTTCACAAGGGGATCGCTTTTGAGGATTACAACCGTCAGAAAAATCAGCCAGGTATTTTTCCTGGTTCTCTTTCTCTGGCTTTGTATCGTGACCACACTAGGGACGGAATTTCACCAGCTGCGCGGTTGGCCGGTGAACTGGTTTCTGCAGCTGGATCCGCTGGTTGCGGTGAGCACCGTACTGACTACTCATCGTCTTTACCGGGGCCTTGCCTGGGCCCTTGCCGTCATCATCGGAACCATCCTGTTCGGCCGGTTCTTTTGTGGATGGATCTGCCCGTTTGGAACCATGCACCACTTTTTCGGCTGGATGGGCCGGATGGGTAAAAAGAAAACGGACTGGATCAGGGCGAACCAGTACCGGAAGGCCCAGAGCATCAAGTATTTCATCCTGGTCGTGTTTCTCTTCATGGCGATTTTCCCCTTTACGGGTTCGGCGGGTCTTCAAACCGGACTCCTGGATCCGATCCCGTTTGTGTACCGTTCCACGAATATTGTCCTTTTGCCCCTGCTGGATCGGCCGTTGGGATTGACTTCGGTGACGCCGCGATTTTATGAAGGGGCCTGGATCATCGGCATTCTTTTCCTTGCCGCTCTTCTTGCCAATTTTGTCATTCCCCGATTTTACTGCAGGTTCCTGTGTCCCCTGGGGGCCCTTTTGGGAATCCTCTGCCGTGTTTCGGTATGGCGGATTGCCAAGAAAAAGCCCACCTGTTCCGATTGCAGGCTGTGCGATGCGGTATGTGAAGGGGCCTGTCATCCCTGGGGCAGTTTTCGGGTTTCCGAATGCGTTTTATGTTTCAACTGCCTTCCCGTCTGCCCGGACGGTGTTCTGAGCTATCGCACCCGGGAATCTGCGGTTGGAGAAATCCCCGGACCGGATATGGGGAGGCGGGGGTTTCTGGCCGCCGCCCTTTCGGGAGTTTTCCTCCTGCCCCTTTTCCGACTCGGAGGCAGGATCGGGCCGAACTGGCATCACAAGCTGATCCGTCCCCCCGGCGCTTTGCCGGAAGCGGAGTTTCTGGAGCGATGCATCAAGTGCGGTCAATGCATGCGGATCTGTCCCACGAATATTATCGTACCCGGGGGCCTGGAGGGAGGTGTCGAGAACCTTTGGACCCCGGTTCTGAATTTCCGTTCCGGGACCAGCGGGTGCCAGTTGAACTGTACGGCGTGCAGTTTCATATGCCCCACGGCCGCGATCCGTCCGATCACGTTATCGGAAAAACTGGGATTGAACGAATTCGCGGAAAGGGGCCCCATCCGGATCGGCACGGCGTTCGTGGATCGTTCCCGTTGCCTGCCCTGGTCGATGGATACCCCCTGCATCGTTTGCCAGGAAAACTGTCCCATGACTCCCAAGGCCATTTTCATTCGGGAGGAATACCGCGCGGTTCGCGACGGCATTTTCATGGTTTCGGGAGTTTGGGAAGATACGATTATTCTGAAGGGTGCTCCCCTGGAACCGGACCGTTTCGCCACGGGCGATTACTACTGCAGCTGGGAAGGATCCGATGAGGGGGAAAAAAGACGCATCTCTCGAAACAGCGCTGATTCCATAACCCTGGAGCCGGACGGTGAAGAAACCGCCCTCCCCTCCGCCGGTGAAAGGATCCGGATCGTTGTCAGGCTTCAACAGCCGGTGGTGGACGTATCCCGGTGCATCGGTTGCGGAACGTGCGAACACGAATGCCCGGTGAGTGGAAAGAGGGCGATCCGGGTGTCCGGTGAGAATGAATCGAGGAGCAGGGAGCGTTCCCTGTTACTGAAAGGCAAATAGCGATTTTAAGAAAGCATCAAACATTAGCTTAGGAGGTGAGGAAACATGGAAAAGATCACTCGAAGGGAATTCATGAAGGCGGCGGGGGCCACGGGTCTGACTTCCGTTTTCGCCCTGTCCACCGGCCTGGTGGGAACGATCGGTGCGGAGGAGGAAAAAAAGAAGGCAACGCCCACAAAAATCCCTGTGGAAAAGCCGAAAATGCCACACAGAACATTCGGAAAAACCGGGGTTTCGGTTCCCATCCTCTGCCTGGGCGGCATCATCGATTTCACGTCAAATCAGATTCTTCTGAAAAAGGCCCTGGACTGGGATGTCACATACTGGGATACGGCCAACAGCTACAACGGCGGCAACAGCGAAGAGGGGATCGGCAGGTTCTTTCAGAAATTCCCCGATGCCAGGAAGAAGATCTTTCTCGTCACCAAGGGGGGAAACCGTTCCCCCCAGGGTCTCGAGAAAATGCTGAATCTCTCCCTGGAACGGATGAAAACAGACCACATCGACCTTTATTTCGTGCATGCGGTGAGCAACATTTCGCAGCTGACCCCCGAGATCAAGGCATGGGCGGAAAAAGCCAAAAAGGAGAAGAAAATCAGGTTCTTCGGATTCAGCACCCATCGAAACATGGCCCAGAACCTTCTGGACGCCTCGAAACTGGGTTGGATCGACGGGATCATGACAACATACAATTACCGCCTGATGCAGGGAGATGAGATGAAGAAGGCCGTGGAAGCCTGCCGGAAGGCGGGCGTCGGGCTCACGGCCATGAAGACCCAGGGCGGAGGCCCGGTCAAGACCGACAACGATGCGGAGCTCAGGCTGGCCGGACGCTTCATCAACAAGGGATACACGCCCCACCAGGCCAAGATCAAGGCCGTATGGGAGAATCCCGCGATCGGGAGCCTCTGTTCCCAGATGCCGAATCTGACCATCCTGTCGGCCAACGTGGCCGCAGCCGTGGACAAAACCAGTCTCGAACTCAGCGATCTCAGGGAGCTCAAGACCCATGACGAGAAGACCTGCAGCGGGTATTGCGCCGGATGTGCCGATATCTGCGAACGCGCCATGGGGGGCGATACCCGGATCGCCGATGTGATGCGTTACCTGATGTACTACCACAGTTACCAGGACACCGGCCGGGCGCGGGAGGATTTCTGCCAGCTTCCCCCCATGGTGAAAAGGCGTATGGCCGCCCTGGATTACACACCCGCAGAAAAGGCGTGCCCCCGGAACCTGCCCATCGGAAATCTGATGCGGGAGGCCGCAAGAATCCTGGCCTGAACCCGTTCCTTTGTGATCACAGGGGCTCATCCCGAGCCCCTTTTTTTATTTCCCCGGAAATATCATTGACACGCGTGAAAATGAGAGTATTCTGAAATTCTTTAAATCGATTATCTCTTCCTTTAGAGATATCAATTTTACAATTTCTTCGGAGAAGGATTCAACCTTGGAAACCAAACCGATGGGAGAGTATTACTCCCTCGCCAGCATGAAGGCGAGGATGACGCGGATTCTTGTCGTGGGTCCCGATGTGGATCATCTCAGGGAACTTATCCCCATAAATACGGAAGGTTTGTATCCTGAGATTGAATTTCTCTTCGAATCGAATATCTCCCTGATACACAATCGCCTCAAGGAGGAGAAGATCAACCTCGTCCTGGTGGAGCTCGATCCCGGCCTGAAGAATCCCCTCATGGCCCTGAGATCCATCGTTGATGTATCCTCGGGAATTCCACTCATTCTGCTTGCAGGAGAGAACAGGAAACAATTCCTCCTGGATGCCCTCCGGGAGGGAGTGGAAGATTATCTGATTACCGGGGAACTGGATGAGAGGATCCTGATGCACACAATCCTGCACGTGCTGGAGCGAAGTCGAGCTCAAAAGACCCCGAGCAGCCGGGAATACGAGCTGTTCCGCCTCCGCCAGGAACACCAGGCCGTGTTGCGGGGCACCACCACGGGGCTGTGCATGCTGAATCCGGACTGGCGTATCCGTTGGATCAACGAGGCCATGGAACGGCTGTTGAATCCGGATCGGGAGGCCACCCAGTCCCTGATTGGACTCCCCTTACAATGTTTTTTCGAGAATACGGCTGAGTTTGAAGCATATTGTCAAGAGGTCAGAAAAGGAATCGGGGAAAAAGGGATAGACGTGAGGGAAATCAAACTATCCCGCCTCGACGGCTCTCAGATCACCGGAGAGGTCTCGATTGTGCGGATTGATCCCTCTCATACGGATCCGGGATTCGTGGTTTCCATCTATGATATCAGCGAGCGAAACAAGGCCGTAAAGGAACTCACCACCCTTTCCCAGGTGGCGAAACAAACCGGAGATGTGATCCTGATCACGGATCGGGATGGGAAGATCGAGTATGTGAATCCCGCTTTCGAGGAGGTTACCGGATATCCAAAGGAGGAGATCATCGGTCATACTCCACGGATTCTGAAATCCGGACTTCAACCCCGGGAGTTTTATCAAAACCTCTGGGACACCATCCTGTCGGGCAAAGTCTTTCGAGGCGTTCTGGTCAACAGAAAGAAAAACGGTTACCTTTATTACGATGAACAGACGATTTCCCCCATCCGCGATCGGAAAGGAACCATTACGCACTTCGTATCCACGGCCCGCGATATTACGGAACGCAAGGTGAGCGAGGAGAACCTGCTGAAGAAAAACCGGGAAATCCAGCAGATGAAGATGAAATACAAGGCGATCCTCAGAAGCACTCCGAACGGCCTTTGCATGCTGAGCTCGGATTGGATCATCCTGTGGGCCAATCACGCCATGAACATGATCCTTCATCCCTCCGCCGTTTCCACACAGAACGAGGGGGGCTTTTCCCTCCGGGTGCTTTTCGAGGACCAAAAAAGGTTCGACGATTATCGAAAAGAGGTGCATGCTTGTCTGAGGAAAAAGGGGATAGATCTCCGGGAGCTGAAGTTGAAGCGGGGCGACGGGTCGCCCTTCTGGGCGGAAATTTCCATTGTGCGACTCGATCCCTCTGAAACGGGCGGGGGATACGTTGCCACCTTGAAAGACATCACGGAACGAAAACGCCTGGCCGGGGAGCTGAAAAGAAAGGAGCGCCTGGCCGTTATTGGACAGACGATCTCCGGAATCAGCCATAACATGAAGAACCTCATCACGGTCCTTCTGGGGGGAATATCACTCCTGGACTCGAGCGTAAAGGATCGGAACTGGTCCCTTACCTCGAAGGCGCTTGATATGCTTAACAATTCCACCAAGCGACTGTTCATTTCCCTGAAAAACATGCTGGATTATACCAGAAACCGCGAGATAAAAAAGGAGTCGACGAGTATCACAGGCGTTTTCAAGGAAGTGATCGACATGCTGGAGGAATGCAGTCCGAATCAGGAGATTGTCATAACCTCCAGGGTAAAACCGGAAGCCGGAACCTGGAAACTCGATCCCGAATGCCTTTTCCGCGCCCTCCTGAATCTGGGGACCAACGCGCTGGACGCCATCGAGGAACAGGGAATGATACGTTTTACATCCAGCCTGGTGGATATCAACTCCGAATCCATGGAGAGATACGGTTTGAATGCAGGGAAGTGGAAAGCCAAACCCCATGCGCTGTTGATCGAAGTGGACGATACCGGTTCGGGGATCCCCGGGGAAGACATGGAGAAGATCTACGATCCCTTTTTCAGTAAAAAGGGCGCCCGGGGCACTGGATTGGGACTTGTGACGGTTCGCCAGTTCGTTGAGGATCACAATGGGGAGATTCATGTCAAAAGCGGGGTGGGCCGGGGAACCCGCTTCCTCCTCTTCCTTCCTTGATCCCTCCATATCCGGTTCCATGGAAACAAAAAAAGAATTGACACAATAATTTCCGGAATTATCTTAAAACGCAAATATATGGAGACGGGAAAGAAAGATTTCCCTGCCTCCATGTTTAACGGAGCGCAGGGGAGCGCTTTTTCCAATTCAAAACCAGACAGAGGGAGAAAGACATGAAGAGATTATCGCAAGGTATCGTGTTCGCCTTATTGGCGGCATGTCCGCTTTTTTTCGGCGGTTGCGCCTCGATGGACACCGAAGTGGCGCGGGTTCCCCTGGATTCACGGATCAACGAACAGGATTTTCGGACGGCCTGCGAACTCATGGCCCGGTCTTTGATCCAGATCCAGCAGATCAAAAACGCCTCGGAGCCGCCCACTGTGGCCCTGGTGGGGATCGAAAACCGCACCACGGAATACATCGACAAGTATATTTACCTGGAGAAAATGCGGACGATCCTCCTCAAAAACACGATGGGAAAGCTGGTGTTTTTGGATCGAAAACTGACCGACCAGGTTCAGAAGGAAAGGGAGGCGAAGAGGCAGGGGGAAATGACGACCTCAAAAGAGGGGTCGGTCCTGGGAGCCGATTTCTTCCTCACCGGTAAAATCTTCAGCGATACCACCGTGGAGGGTGGTCAACGTTATAATTTCGTGCGTTACTCCTTCCGACTGACCGACGCCGAAACCACGGCCATCGTCTGGGAGGATGAATACGAATCCCAGGTCCTCAATAAAAAGGCCCTTATGAACCGTTAAAACAATGGAGGAAAAACCGACCATGCGGATGATCCGTCAAAGATATCTCCTTTTTTTGCTTCCCGTGATTCTATTTATTGCTGCAGGCGATCTGGCCTCCGAACCGATGTCCCTGTCGGAATTCAGCCCTTATTACCAGTTCCACGAAATGGGCTTCGTTGTAAAACCGGTCAGGAGCGGGTGCATCCCAAAGGAGCTGAGAAAGACCCTTCCCGGATATGATTCCGACGCCCTGGGGGAAACCGGAGGAGACGGCCCGCACCATGTCGCCGCCATACTTGCCGGTCATAGCACATCGGCGGAGGGGATTGAAAAGGGAGATACGGTCTACAAGATTTCCGACAATAAAAAACTGAACAAAATGTCCTACAGGGAGATTCTGGCCGAGCTTACCCGGGCCAGGAAGAACGAGCTCCCCATCACCATGCAGAGAATCGTTCATAACGCCAATAACGAGGCAATGGTAGTCACTTCAGAATACAACCTGTGTGAGGAATCCAGCCATAAACGGATCCTGGAGGAAACAAAGCGGAATTACGTCCAGGATGAGCTGATCGATTCCCGTCACGCCCTTATCCTGGGGGATTTCGAGACGGCCCGCTCCCGCCTCATGGAAGCGGTGCTCCATATGGAAGAACTCGAGGTGGCCGGAGAGAAGCAGAAAAGAACCAGTGCCATGATCGGCGCTGAAGACGCCAAGTATTTCAAGGGTGACATCTACGAGACCGCCATGGCCAACTACTACATGGGTCTCCTCTCTTACATCGAGGGGAATGACGAGGAGGCCCTCATCGGGTTTCGGAGGGCCCTTCTGAATGACCAGGAATCCAAAAAACCGGAACACCAGGATGATTTCGGGGGTTCCCATTTCATGTGCGGCCTTGTTTACGGGCATCTGAATGAAGGGGACAACTCGCGCATCGCCTTTGAAAAACTCCGGAAATGCGGTTATTCGACCTGCCCGTCGGAGGAACATAACACCCTTTTTATCGTGGAGATGGGGCATGCCCCGAGGAAAACCTCGAGCGGACTGGAAGGACAGCTGGATCGTTTCATACGAGACGTCTACCCGGAAGCCACGGCCGAGATATTCGTGGACGGTCGATCCATCGGCCGGACGGGAAAGATCATGGACATCTACCAGCAGGCCTCCACCATGGGTCGCACGGGAAAGGACAATCTTCAAACGGGGAAGGCCGTAACCAAATTCATGTTCCGTCTGGCGGCCTCTGCGGTGAGCAGCGACCTCGGAAACGCGGTTGGGCGCGCCTGGGACGTTCGCGCCGATACACGCACCTGGAGCAATCTCCCCGCGGAAATCCAGGCCCTCCCCTGCCGGATCGATCCCGGCGTCCATGACGTGACCCTCCGTTTTCACGACGCCGCGGGAAGAGAACTCAAGCGATACGAACAAACCTGGTACTGCCTTCCGGTAAGAGAGGATCAGTGCAGCACCTTCCTGTTCCAGGCGGAATACGACCGGTGCAACATCGCGGAGCCCCTTGAACTCACACGGATCGTGAAGGTGAAGGACAAGGAACAGACCGTGCTCTTCAACGCATACGATATCACGGGACTCGAGCCGGGCGACACCCTGGACGTGGTCTGTCTTCGGGAAATGGTCCGAGACGAGGCCGGGGAACTCCTGGATGTGAACCTGGAAAAGGTCAACCAGGTAAAAGTGACCCGGATCAAAAAGAAAAAGGCCTATGCCGATATCGTGGATTGGGCGGTTGGCATCGATAAAACCATGTATGTCACACGGTCGGAATCGTCGGCCCCCTGAGCCGGTTTAAAAAAAGGAGGACAACCCCATGTGGAAAGGTAAACAGGGATTTCTGCTGATTTTGCCAGTCCTTTTGACATCACTTTTTCTCTCCGGATGCAGCATGAGCGGGAACCGGCTGGTGGTTTACCGCTTTGAACCGAAACCCGATTCCGCGGAGGAATTTCTGGGTGAGGATTTCAGCAGCTTGCCCCCCTCCCAGCTCGAGGAACTGACGTCATGCCATCCGGGCACGTACGGATACGAGAGGGAACTCCGTGAGATCGCCGAATAATCCAAAAAGGAAAGGATAAAAAAATGAGAACGATGCGAATCTTGGGGACGGTTATAATTCTCGCCCTTTTGGTCACCTCCTGCTCGGGACCTTACTCCCCCAGGGAAAGGAAGGGGGCCACTCCCCAGTTCTCCAAAAAAATCCTCTATACGGACAAGGCCCTCGTCAAGAGGCTGCTTGTGGCCAACCACCAGTCCTATCGGGAGAGCGATGGACGGCTGACCGTGAAATGCGCCCTGGAAAACAGGAAAAAAGAGGGCATATGGGCGGATGTCAGGATAGTCTTTTACGACCAGGATCATTTCGAGGTGGACAAAACCAACTGGCAACCGCACTATTTCGAACCGCTGGCGGTCAAGGAGGTGTCCGTGAGTTCCCTGAACTCGATGGCCACGGATTACAGCATCCTCCTTCGCCATGCCCGCACCAACGTCAAATGAAAGGATGTGCCATTATGAAAAGGTTGATTCCCGCGATCCTTGCGTTTCTGGTTTTGACGATCGGATGCACGACGCAAAGGTATAACTCCTCCCGGGTGAGGGAAATGCCCGTCCGGGATGCCGCCCCTCAAGCCAGCTATGAATACAAACACAAAACGATCGAGAAGGCCCGTCCAAAGCCGCCGGAGGGGGAAAAGAAACGCATTGCCATCCGCCGCCTGGCCGATACCAAACCGGTGGAGGGTTCCCCCTTCGGAACAGTGGCCACCAACGAGATCGCCATTATCGACCCAAAGGATAACACGATCTCCAAAATCACCCTCACCCAGCTGATCAACCGGATCGAACCCAGGACACCGCGGTTCACGGAAAAGATGGTGCATGAGCTGATCAAAAGCGGTATGTTCGAGGTGATCGAAAGGGCCGATATCGACGATATCATGAGGGAGCTCAGCTTCGAAAACGAATCGGGCAAGGTCAATCCCGAAACAAAAGCCCGCATGAATAAACTCGAGGGGATCGAGCTGATTGTATCCGGCAATTACGGCGTCAACGACCGGCTCCTCCAGTGGTACCTGGATATGGACAAGAGGATCAAAAAAGCCCGTCTGGATTCTCCCGGGATGCGCCTTTCCCGCCCCGAGGCGAGAGATATCCTCGAGGACATGATCAATACAAAACCTCCCGAATACATCCTGATCCTCCGGGCGTACGAGGTGGAGACGGGGATTGTCAGGGCCTCCACCCAGGTGGAGGGAGATACGGAAACCCGAATGATCAAAGAAGCCGTTGACGAGCTGATCGAACAGATCTACTGAATAATACGGAAAAGAGGGGGGAAAGTCATGAAACCGGGTTCTGGTTCTGACGGATTTTCATGCGGGACCGGATCCCACGTTTCCGGTGAAAACCTCCCTGTATTCCCTGGAATAAAGACGGCTTCGGGAAGGTATTTTCATTTCCCTTGACACGGGAAGAGTCGGGCCACTATGTATCTTGAATAGTATTTTCGTTGCGAAAAACGAAGCATCTTCACATTGAAAAGGGCCCATAGCTCAGTTGGTTAGAGCCACCGGCTCATAACCGGTTGGTCCAAGGTTCGAGTCCTTGTGGGCCCACCATTTTTTAAACCCTTCCGTCGAGACTTCTCTCTCGTTTTGCAGTCATAATTGATTTAAGAACAAGGCCCGCCTTTGCTGAAGCTGCGGCGGGTAAAATCAACGATTTGTGATGTGTGAACGAAAAATTGAAAATTGTTCGAAAATCGCACATCGTTGATCCTTGTTCGTCAATCACATCTGTTTTGCTTCAGATAAACACTCAAGCTTCCCCGATTTTTTCCGCCGGCCACCTTATAATATTTTATTGACCCTTCCCATCTCCATTGTCTATGAGAGGGTTTGAACCCTGAAAAAGTGCCCCCTCGAGGAGAGTGTGATGCTTAAAAAAGCCCAGCTCAGCCCCCTGGGTCCGATTACGGAATTCGACCAGTTCAACAAGGAAGTGATTCCGGGATACGAGATCCTGGAGCAGGTGGGCAAGGGCGCCAGCGGCATCGTTTTCGCCGCGAAAGAGATCGAGACCGGCCGGCAGGTGGCAATGAAGATCTTCTACCTTCATTACTGCAAGAACAAGGATTTTGTCCGGCGGCTGATCCGCGAGGCGGAAACCATCCGGCGCCTTCGACACCAAAACACGGTGGCCGGATACGGCCATGGCACCCACGAGGGGTATTACTTCACCATCATGGAATTCATCGAAGGGGAAACGCTTAAACAGCTGCTGAAACGGAAGAAACGCCTGGATGAAAAAGAAGCGGGGGAAATCATCCTCCAGATGGCGCGAGCCCTGGAGGCAGCGGATGAACTGGACATTATTCACCGGGACGTCAAACCCTCCAATATCATCCTTTCAAAGGACGGATCGGCCAAGCTGACAGACTTCGGCCTGGCCAGGGAACAGCTCGATACCTCCCTCACCATTCCGGGCGCCATTGTGGGAACGCCGCTTTTCATCTCGCCCGAACAGGCCAGGGGAGAACACAACATCGATGTCCGCTCCGATATCTATTCCCTGGGAATCACCTTTTACACCGCGGTGATCGGTCAACCCCCCTTTTCCGATCTGAACACCTCTCTTCTCCTCACCAAGAAGATCACCGACGATATCCCCTTCCCGGGACTGTCCAATCCCGGGCTCTCACAGGAGGTTTGCAGCATTATCCTCAAGATGTGCAACCGTGACAGGAACCACCGTTACGGCAATCCCCGGGAACTGATCCGGAACCTCGAGAAGTTCCTGGCCGGGGAATTCGAAATCGATGCCACCCGGATCATTCCCCCGCGGGAGGAAAGGCTCCTGCCCCCCGGAGAAATCGAGAAAATCATAGAACGGGAAGTCAAAAACGAAACCCTGAAAAGGCTGCTGAGGGACAGGAAGATCAATATCAGGCCCCGGGTTCTGGGAGATTCGGACATCCTTTTTTACGAGGACGATTCCTCCCGGGAATCCTACCTTCTGCTCGGGGGAGACGTCGAGATTCTCAAGGCGGGCAGGAGGGTGGCGGTGATCAGCAATCCCGGCTCCTTTATCGGGGAGATGTCCACGCTCCTTCAGAAAATGAGGACCGCCACGGTTCGTGCCCTGAACCAGGTAATCCTTCTCGAAATCCCGGAGGAGACCTTCCTGGAATTCCTTCAATATGCCCCCCAGCTGGCCTTCAACCTGGCCAGCAACCTGGCCGCCCGGCTGGATCGCACCACGGAACGGCTCAAGAAGGCCCAGGGCCACCTCGCGGCCATCAGCGAACACTACCGCTTCATCAAGGAAGAAATCGACAGCATGTGACCCCTGCGATTTTGATTTAACCCGATACCCGTATTTCTATCACGGACGTTTGGTGAGGTTGTGGATCGAGGCGATGCGGCTTTGTATAAGGCTCCTGTCGCTTTCATTATCGCACCTCTGGAGGGCCTGCCTGAGAAAATCCCCGGCACGGTTGTAATCCTTCTGATCATAAAGGAACAACCCGTAATCCCTCAAGGCCTCGTAGAAATCCCGATTGCGATCCAGTGCCAGGATGAAATAACGACGGATTTCATCCGGATCCGATCCAGGGGCGTCTCGAAGGGTGACGGCCCGGTTGTAGAAATTCCGGGCATCGGATCCCGGCGTGGAAGGGGATCGGGCCGGGGTGGGCGTTAGGGAAATCGAGGGATCGTTCACGGGCGCGATCGTGGGAGAGGGAGTAACGAGCAGTGTTTCTTCATTTTGCCCTCCCCTTTGGATCTCATTTCTGTCCCGGCGATACATCATGATAATTTCAGCGATAAAGTACGTCAGTACAAGCAGAAGAAAAAACAGAATCGGGTGCTTGTAGGTGAATCTTTTTTTCTCGGTAAGGGAGGATTTTTCATCAGTGGGGATATCGAAACGGGGATCCCGCCGGATTTCCGTGGCCTGGCCTCCTTTTTTCGGGGATGCGGAAATACGGATCTTTTTCCTTTCCCCGGGGGGCGGTTTTTCCCCGGCAATCCCCTCGAGGGCATGAATCATCTCGCGTGCATTTTGAAAGCGTTCTCCCCTTTGCGGTTCCAGGCATTTCTTGAAAAAAGCATCCACAGCCGGGGGCAGATCCGGTGAATGAACAGAGGGCGGGAGGGGGGCATTCTGCTGGAGAAGGGCCATTTCCGCGGCATTATGGGAGTCGAAGGCGAAACGACCAGTGAGGAGATAATACAAAACCAGCCCGAGGGAATAGAGATCCGAGCGATTGTCGACCTCTTCACCGGTGGCCTGCTCGGGAGACATGAATTTCGGGGTTCCCATACTGATGCCGGGGTCGGTTTTCAGTGAAGAACCGGACCACCGGGCCAGGCCGAAATCCGTCACCTTCAGCCCGCCATCCGGCATCACCATGATATTATCGGGCTTGATATCCCTGTGGACGATCCCCTTCGAATGGGCATACTCGAGGGCTCCGGCCACCCGGCGGCAGATGTCAACGGCCTGTTTCCTCTCCAGCGCCCCCCGGCGATTCATGATCGACTCGAGGGTTTCCCCGTCGATAAATTCCATGACGATACAGAAAGTGCCAACATGTTGTTCGATGCCGATGACGTTGACGATAGAGGGGTGGCTGAGTCGTGCGATGACAAGGGCTTCCTGTCGGAATCTTTCGAGAAAGGAGGGATCGCCGGCCAGGAAGGGAGAGAGCATTTTGAGGGCCACGACGCGCTCCACGTCGATCTGAAGGGCACGGTACACGGTACCCATGCCGCCCTCGCCGATCTTTTCAAGGATCCTGTATTTCCCGGAAATAATTTCGTCCATGGATCACATCGAATCCGGATTATCTGGTATGGCGCTCGATCAGACTCATGAATTCAGCACGGGTGCGTGCATTTTCCTTGAACACGCCCCGCATGGCGCTGGTCAGGGCCAGGGAGTCCTGTTTCTGGACTCCCCGCATCTGCATGCAAAGGTGTGCGGCCTCGACGACCACTCCGACGCCCCTGGGCTGGATCACGTCCGCGATGCACCGGGCGATTTCTTGTGTGAGCCGTTCCTGGAGCTGGAGTCTCCTGGAAAACATATCCACGATCCGCGGGATCTTGCTCAGCCCGATGACGCGGCCTTCAGGAATATATCCGACGTGGACCTTCCCGAAAAAGGGGAGCAGGTGATGTTCGCACAAACTGTAAAACTGGATATCGGCGACGCAAACCATCTCGTCGTAATCCTCGTTGAAGATGGCGCCGTTGACGATGGAATCGAGGGAGGTCCGGTACCCGGAGGTGAGGAATTCGTACATTCCGGCCACGCGTTCCGGGGTTCGTTTCAACCCCTCGCGTTCCGGGTCTTCCCCGATGCGAACCAGGAGATTTCTGATAAGATCCTGCATGGAATCCTCCTCGATTTCCAGTGATGAATCGCGAAACAGTACTTTATTCCCCGCGGTAGACCACGATATTGTCGTCCGTTTCGGCCAGTTCGATCTCGTAAAGGCGAATGCCGTCGAGGCGGGGTGCAAGCCTTTCCCAGATCAGGCGGGCCATGTTTTCCGCGGTTGTGACCTGCCCCTCGAGAAAGTCCACATCCATGTCAAGGTTCGTGTGATCCAGCTTGTCGATGATTTCGCGGTTCACAATCCGCTTCAACTGCTCGAAGTTGATCACCATGCCGGTCTCGGGGTTGACATCGCCCGTAACGGCCACGGTGAGGCGGTAGTTATGGCCGTGGTAATGGGGATTGGAGCATTTCCCGAAGGCCGCCCGGTTTTCCTCCTCGCTGAGCCGGGAGGAATGGAGCCTGTGAGCGGCGCTGAAATGAAACTGTTTCCGTATGATATACATGGGTGGTTTTTCAGGGTCAGGTATTGACGGATCGACCGAGTTTTTTCTCGACGGATTCGATTTTTCCGGCGAGCCGCCCCTTTCTACCGACAAAATCGTCGATACGGAGACTGGTGACAACCCGCGGGGAGCCGGCGGCGATTTTTTCATGACAGGCCTTGACCAGATCGAAGACCTCGTCTGCCTCCCCTTCCACAATCGTACCCATGGAGGTGAGTTTATAGGTGAGCCCGCTCTGTTCGATGAGTTCGATCATGGAAGCGACGAATTCGCTCAGGTGAGGGCCGCGACCCACGGGGAAAACGGAGAATTCGGCAATCATGGCGCTCTCTCCTTTACTCGACCGGGTATTCCACCGGCACGAGGGCATAATAGCGCTCTTTGGTATCGTAAATACGGAACGGCATGGCCTCCATGATCAGATCAAAGGGCATGTAGAACCAGACGGGGGCATGGAAGCGTTCCCGGGATTCGAGGGACTGGTAGCCCTCCTTTTCCACCTTGAAATCGTAGAACCAGTACCACCCGAAGGGGATTGTGATGGGGGTGCGGCCGCGATAGGTATCGTTCACCGTAACGCCCGCTCCCACGGGATCGGAGGTGACAACCACGCGGGAACGAATACAACCGGCCAGACAGATGAGAAGGATCAGAGAGATCGCGAAAACGGCAAATTTCTTCATATGAGAACCTCTCGTTCCATATTCAATGAAAATAAGGAATTGGATAAATCCAATAACATCCCGTCTCGAGGGCGGTCAATCTCTTTCTGAACAACTTGCAGGGTTTGACAGCCGGGGGTCAATTATCCTGAACCATTACTGTAATTTCTGAAATCGAGGCGTGCCCGGGTCATTCTCTCGCGGATTCCTCCCTTTTATGTGAGAATAAAGGGCTTGCAGGCTGCGAAACCGAACGTTATGAATACAATTACACATTTTTTAAAAAGCAGAGGCCCTTCAATGAAGCGGTTTCAGAAATTCGAAGATGACGTGCTTTCGCCCTTTCAAAGCGAAAAGGAGAAAAGGGACGAGGAGACCCTCCGGCCCCGAAGCACCAGCGAGTTCGTCGGTCAGAAAAAGCTGGTGGAAAAACTGGAACTCTTCATCACAGCGGCACGCCAGAGGGCCGAGTCCCTGGATCACGTGCTCCTCTACGGGCCCCCGGGGCTCGGAAAAACCACTCTGGCCTATATTATCTCCAACGAGATGAACGTGGACATCAAGTGCAGCTCCGGTCCGGTGCTGGAGAGAAAGGACGACCTGGCCGCCATCCTCACCTCGCTCAAAGAGGGGGATGTTCTGTTCATCGATGAAGTGCACCGCCTGAACCGCATCGTGGAGGAATGCCTGTACCCGGCCATGGAGGATTTCAAGATCGACATCCTGATCGGAGAGGGTCCCCATGCCCGCGCGATCAAGATCGATCTTCCCCGCTTCACCCTGGTGGGAGCCACCACGCGGGCCGGGATGCTCACCTCTCCCCTGCGCACCCGTTTCGGCATCACCACCCGCCTCCAGTTCTATCCCGCCGAAGAGATGTTCCTGATCGTCAAACGGTCGGCCCGCATTCTCAAGGTGGATTGCAACGACACGGGGGCCATGGAGATCGCCCGTCGTTCCCGGGGAACCCCCCGAATCGCCAACCGCCTCCTCCGCCGCGTTCGCGACTATGCCCAGGTCAAGGCGGACGGAATCATCGACGGTCCCATTGCCCGGGCCGCCCTCGAGATGTTCGAGGTGGACGAGATCGGCCTGGACATGATGGACCGGCAATACCTCCTGACCATCATGGAGAAGTTCGGTGGGGGGCCGGTAGGGCTCAATACGATCGGGGTGGCGCTTGGCGAGGATACGGAAACCATCGAGGACATCTTCGAGCCGTTCCTGATTCAGATCGGCTTTTTGAACCGCACCCCGAGGGGTCGCATCGCCACCCCGAGGGCCTATGAACACCTCGGAAAATCCCCTCCCCCCGATCAATTATCCTTTTAAACCTGTTTTCACAGGAGGCAGCCGGATATGATCGAAATGACGGAAAACGGCAGGATCGTGGCCACTGCCATTCATGCAGGCCACCAGCTCCGGGAGGAAGTGCGGGAATTGTGCGCCCTGGACGACCAGGCCCGTCTCAGGGAGGAAGATCCCTATACCGACGCATGGACCGAAGTGGGTGATATCCGGATCACGAGGGAGGTTTCCCGATTCGAGACGGATGTCAACCGCCCCCTGGAAAAGGCCGTGTATATCAAGCCGGAGGACGCCTGGGGGCTCCAGCTCTGGAAGCATGATCCCCCCGGGGACATGATCGAGCGATCCCTGGCCGGATACGACGCCTTTTACAAAGAGGTGGAAGAGATATTCAGGGAACTCGAAGAACGGGTTGGACGTTTTGTGGTTCTGGATCTTCACAGCTATAATCACATCCGTCCGACGCCCGATTCCCCACCCGCGGACCCGGAGAAAAACCCGGAGGTCATTGTGGGGACAAGCAATATGAATCGCGCGAAATGGGCCCCGGTAGTGGACCGCCTGATCGAGGATCTCCGGTCCTTCGATTTCTCCGGCCGCCGTCTGGACGTCCGGGAAAACGTCAAATGGTCCGGTGGGCACTTCTCCCAATGGATCCATAATACCTTCCCCCGCTCTGGTTGTTCGTTTGCCATCGAGTTTAAGAAGTTCTTCATGGATGAATGGAGCGGCGAGCTCTTTCCCCGTGAACACCAGTCCATCCTCGAGGCCCTCCGCTCCTGCCTGCCGGGACTGCGGGAGACTCTCGATCGCATGCAGTAACGGATGTTTTATCTCCATGGGGGGAGGCTCGCTGGATGAATCGGAAGAATATCTTTTTAATACTGTCTTTGTTTTCGTTGATCATTCCCCGGCTCGAGGCGGGAGATGCCGGGGGGGTGCTGCAATTCCCTCTCGAGTTTCCCATAAGCCAAATCCGGGTGGAAACGGTATGCGGATGGAACCGGATTGTGCTCCCGGGGTGCGAAACCTCCCTCGAGCCGGGATTTCCGGAACTCCCGGTTAAAACCGTTCAAGTGGCCCTCCCCCCCCGAACCACCCTCACCGGATGGCGGGTGGAAGAGGGGGAATGGAAAACGCTTCCACAAAAGGTCCGCCTCTTTCCCGTTCAAAAACCGGGAATCATTTCGATAACACCGGGAAATCTCTCCCTTGCCTATTCGAAGGCATTTCCCCGGGAGAAACCCTACCCGGCAAGAACCGCAGGATTCGCCGGCAGGGGACAAATCGGGGAACGCGAGATCGTGGAATTCCAGATTCATCCGGCACGCTTCAACGCCGCACCGGAAACGGTGAAGATCTGTAAAAACTTGACTCTCCTGGTTTTTTATAGACCATCCAGATCCGGTAAAACATCTCCATCCTGCACTGGTGAGGTGTTGAAGGACCTCCTTCTGAATCCATGGCCCTCCCCGGACGAGGTTGCGTCGAAGGGGGAAAAGGGGCGATACCTGCCCCGAGGCGATGTGGAATACCTTGTTGTCACCCCCGGAGAACTGGCTGCGGCTTTTCAGCCCCTTGCCGACTGGAAAACAAAAAAGGGGGTTCCGGCCGGGATCGTCACAACGGAGGAGATCTCATCCCACTCCTTTCCCGGGGACACTCCCTCCCAGATTCGCACCTTTCTGAAACACGCCCGGGCCGATTGGGGAGTCCGGTGGGTCCTTCTCGGGGGAGACACAACCCAGGTTCCGGAAAGGAGGACCTGGGCCATGGATTCCGGAAGGTCTGCAAACGCCAACGCCATCCCCTGCGATCATTACTATGCGGATCTGGACGGGGACTGGGACGCGGACGGGGACGGCACTTACGGGGAGGTGGAGGATAACGTGGATCTTTACACGGACCTGTTCGTGGGCCGCGCCCCGGTTAAAAACATCGCGGAGGCCCGAGATTTCGTTCAAAAGGTCCTCGAGTACGAGAAATCACCTTCGGCGGATTATGTCGAGACCATGCTTTTTTTCGCCCAGATCGAGGATTACAGCCCCTACACGGATTCCTCCGAATCCACGGAAATGATCGATGAGAATTACGTTCCCGAACGTTTCGATCCCATAACAAAGCTCTATCAATCAGATCGAAACGAAACCCACGATACCGTCATGGCGGAGCTCCAGAAGGGATACCAGTTTGTCAATCACACGGGACACGCGGGGTATTCCTATCTGAGCGCCGGGGAATCGGGCCAGAGAATCACAAGGGAAGACGCGGACCTCTTAACCAATGGATCTCGTCTTTCCATCCTTTATTCCACGGGATGCTGGCCCGGGGCGTTCGATCTTAACTGCATGGCGGAACGTCTCCTGAACAATCCCGGGGGGGGCGCCATCGCGTGCCTGTTCAATTCCCGTTACGGATGGTACGCCCCGGGAAATCCCCGGTTCGGCTATTCGGACCGGTTCAACCAGCTTTACTACCGGGCCCTGTTCCAGGAAGGAAAATACCGGCTCGGGGAGAACCTGGCCTGGATCAAGGCATTTTACATTCCCCGCTCCCGGGTGGAAAACGTGTACCGGTGGCACCAGTACGAGCTCAATCTCTTCGGCGATCCGGAAATGCCGGTATGGACCGGGCAGCCGCGGGATCTCGAGGCTTCCCATCCCTTCGCAATACCCTGCATTCCCCACGGCTTCGACATTCGCGTTCGTTCCGGACAAATCCCCGTTCCAGGCGCCCGCATCTGTTTTTCCAGGAGCGACGAACCGGGGCTTTATCAAACCGGATTAACGGACGACCTCGGAACCGCTCGTTTCACACTGGATCCCGATCTTCCCGGAATCCTGGATCTGGTGATTACGGCCCGTAACCATATCCCCCTGGAAACAACCATAGCCATACAAACCAAGGGTAAATTCACATCCCTCGGAGATCTTCGGATCGACGATGACAATGAGGGACAGAGTGAAGGAAATAACGACGGAATGATCAATCCCGGGGAACGGATCGAGCTCGAATTGACCCTCGAGAACACCGGGTATGATAATATTCCCGGGGGAACCGCGACCCTCCTATCCTCTGATCCCATGGTTGCCCCGGTTCAATCCATCCGAAGCTTTCCGGACATCCCCACGGCAGATTCAGGGCCCGTGCCGGATCCCTTTGTCTTTTCCGTGAACGACCGGACCACTGACACTCATGTTTTGGATTTCACCCTCGAGCTGGAGGATGGCAAGGGGGAGATCTTCCGTCTTCCATTCTCACTTATCACAAACCGTCCCGTGATCCGTTTCGCCGATTACACCCTGGACGATTCTCCCGGCAACGGAAACGGACTGGCCGAACCAGGTGAAAAGATCCATCTGACCCTTTTCCTTCGAAACATTGGAACCGCCCCGGCCCGAAACGTATCCACGGAAGTTTTTTCGGATTCCTCCGGATGGATCGATATCATAAACGGCGGGATCGCCTTCGATACCATCGATCCCGGTCAGGAGCGCCCCTCGAGCGAAACGGTGGAGCTCCTGGTGGATCCGGCGTGCCCCTTCCCGGCGCACCTCCACCTCCCCCTGGAAATCCGGGATGAATTCGAAAACAGGAAAGAATGCCCCCTCCTGATCCCCATCGGGGGAACGGGCCTGGAGGAGGACTTCGAAACATCGCCCGTGTTGTGGGATCATGCGGGATCCTTTGATCAGTGGCACAGGGATCAAAACCGCGTCCTTTCGGGAACATACGGTTTCTATTGCGGGAACAGCACAACCCGGCGGTTTGAAAACTGGTCGAACGACGAGCTGGTTTCCCCCGCCTTTATCCTGCCCCTGAACGCGGAGCTGAGTTTCTGGAGATGGTACCACGTGCCCCTTTACGGGACGAACGGGCTTTACGTGCAAATCGAGCTGGGGAATGACTGGCGCGTTCTGGATTTCATCGGAAGCGGGGGCGCCCTTCCCAAAAACCGCGATCTGAAAAGCGACTGGTACCGGGAATCATACGATCTCTCCAGCTTTCCCCCCGGGATAAAGACCCGGATCAGATTCCGTTTTTCAAGCGACGACGAAACGCCTACCGAGGGATTCTATCTCGACGACATCCTGGTTCGAGGAGCCGGGGGGCCGGCCCCTCCCCCAACCCCGACGTGGACCCCGACTCCCACGCCCACCCCATTTGTCCCCTGGCGAATCACTGATTCCTTTCCTTCCGGGGGAGCTGAACTCCCCTGGGGATATATATTCAAATCCGACGAGGTGGTCGAATTTTCGCCCCCATGCCCGGATGGGGATGGATATGTGTACCGGGTCGGAGACACCTTCGGTTGGGATTCCGCCTTTCTACCCGGATGGGATTATTCGAATTATTATGTTCAGGCATACCTTTACCTCCCCGTGGATCACGTTACAAGCGACTGGGAACGGCTGGGGCTTTTTCTGAGAGGTCAAAGCTGCAGTGAGGAGGGGCATAATTTCTCCTATGCCCTGACCATGGATACGGACGATGGCCGGACCCGGGCCGGAAAATACCTGAATGGCGACATCTCTGCCTTCCGCGATAATGTTTACACACCCGCGGGATGGCACAAACTCCGGATCGAGGCGAGGGATAATCGCATCCGTTTTCTCGTGGATGACAAGCTTTTCATGGAAAAGGAGGATAACACCTTTGGCTCGGGCGGATTCGGTTTCAGCCACAAGGAGACCGGAACCCGGGATACGGTGTATTATACAAAGGTGGATAACTTCGAGGCTGGATCCATTCCCACTGCCACCCCGACTCCTCCCCCGGTTTCGAAAACCATCTGGGAGATTTACTGATAGGAAACCTTTCCATCTTGACAGAATCCACCAATTGAGATTACTTAATTCCAGTAAGTAGAGGGGTGGCTTCCTGAATTCAAATGCCTCCGGGGAGGTCTTCATACCCTTCCATCAGCTTTCAAAACAGAAAGGGGGCGATAGCCTGGATGCGGATTTGAACCAGATCGCGATATCATTCGTTTCAAGGAGAGTATGAACAATGAAAATTATCAGAATCGTTTTTATCTTTTTGGTTATCATGGTTTTGCTTTCTGTATTGCCGGCAGGAGCTCAAAAGGCCACTTTCAAAACCGCGCCGATGAGGGAGGTCCAGGAAGGGGAGCCGTCGCCGGACACCGGTTTTATTCCCCCGCGGGTCGACCTCTCGCATCTGACAACGGAAAAACTCCCCAGCTCCCGCGGGATGCGTGTTCTACCCTCCCAGTTCGACTGGAGGGATACCAGCGATGTATCGTCCGTGAAGGATCAGTCCACCTGTGGATGCTGCTATGCCTTTGCATTTATCGGCTGCTTCGAATCCCAAACCCTGATAGAAGACGACTCGAGCTTCGATCTTTCCGAGGACAATGTCAAGGAGTGCGAATACTACGGATCGTCGTGCGGCGGGGGGAATTTCGACCGCCTGGCCAATTATACCTCCCAGGTGGGAACCGTGCTCGAATCGTGCGATCCCTACCAGCCCGTTACCAACAGCACGCCCCCGTGCGGCACCTGCGCGGTTCAGCAGAACCTCCTGGACTGGGGCAGGATCTGCGATGACACCATCCCGGATACCTATGCTTTGAAGGAGTATATCTACAACTACGGTCCGGTTATGACCTCGATCTGGGTGGGTTATAATCCCGCGGATGCGGGCTGGAACCTGGAATTCAACACGTATGACGGATCCTATACCTTTTACAAATCGTATACCGGAGCCACCGACCATGCCGTGCTCATCGTCGGATGGGACGACACCCTGGTGCATTCCGGAGGAACCGGCGGCTGGATCGTGAAAAACAGCTGGGGTTCCGGTTGGGGGAGCAGCGGCTATTTCACCATCGCCTATGAATCCGCGGCCATCGGGAAATACAGCTCCTTTATCCAGAACTGGGAACCCTTCGACCCGGACAGCGAGATATTTTATTACGACGAGGGGGGTCACACCTCGAGCGGCGGCACCGGCTCGAGCACGGTGGCCTATGGCCTGTCGTGGTACGTCCCCACGGCTGATACCTTTGTCAAATCCGTCGAGTTCTGGACCACGGATGTGAATACCACGGTGGACTGTTCCATCTATGACGACTGGAACCCTGCGAGCGGTGGGACTCTGGGAAGCCTCATGGCGAGCAAGACCGGGGAGATCTTTCCGGAATCGGGTTATCACTCGGTCAGCTTCGATTCCCCGGTGGAACTGACGAACGGCGACGGTGTGGCCGTGAAGGTGAAATTCACCAACTCCAGTTATAATTTCCCGGTTGCATTCGATAACGTCGGACCCGTGGAGAGCCAGAAGACCTTTATCAGTTCCCTGGGAGTCGACGGATCATGGCAGGATTTCAGCACGGCATTGAGCGGGGATGCGGGAATCCGTCTCCGGGTCACCTCCAAAACCCCAATTCCCACCCCGACCCCCACCCCGGCGACAAATTACGACAATCCCGCAACCCAGGGTTGGGAAAAGTCCTTCAGCGTTTCGGATGGATTTTTCATCAATGCGGTGGACGGGGCATTCTATATCGCATCGCACGTTACAGACAGCGGATCCATCGGGGCCAGCGGTCGTTCTCAAACCTCTCCCTCCGATCCGGGGGCCTATGGCTCCTGGACCTGCCCCGACGGCACCGTGCCCTACTATGCCGACCAGGTCTATCGACTGGAATACACCGTACGGACAACCCAGCTGGATCGGGACAAGGTGCCCAACTGTCGCCTGTACGCCGAATTCCTGAAATCGGGAAATATCCTGGTTGCGGGGGGCAATCGCGTGGGTCACGGCGATTTCGCCCCGGACGGCGACGGGGAAACCTATGATGTCCTCCTCAATCCCACGAACCTTTCCGGTGTCGGAGCGGATAACCTCCGTTTGAAATTCGAGGTGATCGATTTCGCCGTGGAGGAGGATGGGACCAACTACATGGATCAACTGGAGATCTCCCGCATGGACGAGACAAACCTGAAAGCGGCGGGGAGCCTGGAGGGCAGTTTTACCGCTCCTTTCAGCTCGGACTGGAGTTCCCTGGTTCTTCATGACTTCATCCCGGCCTTCGGCGATGTCACCGTGGGATCCGATTCCACCGGACTCTACATCACCACACCGGGGCCCTACACCACGGACGCCATCAACTACGGTTCCTGGAACCTCGGGAGCTCCCTCTCGGGTTACTCTTTCGAATCGGATAAATACTACTGGGTGAACTTCACGCTCCAGAAGGCAAGCGTGTCCGACAATCCGGGAAAGATCCGGATGTTCTGTGCCAATGAATCCGGCGACTGGAACTCCCTGATCGAGCTGGAGCCGGCCTTTGAAACGGGTCACATGCCATCCACCACGGGCGATACCTACATGCTCTGGTTGACCACCCTTCCCACCCTGTACACCGCCGGGGAGATCAACAATAACCGGATGAGCTTTAACTTCGACGTATCGGACGGAAGCGCCAGTCAATCCGGCCGGACGTATCTCACCGATGTCGAGATATGGTCCGGACCCTATACTCTGATGTTTCCGTAAGGCGATTATGGCCGGGCGTGATCAAGAAAGGAACGCCCGGCCTTTTTTTATTTCGGCGCGTGAAATGCGGCGGCGTGGGGCAGGATCTCGAACGTGACCCTCCTTCCCTTTTCCAGGGGAATGGGTTCACCGTCCAGTTGCAGAAAGAGGTGTCCGCGACTCTTCAGGGTGAGTTTTATGATCTCGGAACGATAGATGAGGGGATCGTGCTCCACTTTTTTCTTCCTGGTGAAAAACATCTTACCCACACTCCGGATGTAATCCAGGGGTGTGTTTTTTCTCATGAGCACCATTCCCATCTTGCCGTCATCCGGTTCCTCGGAAAAGAAATCAAACCCGGCATAGTGACGGATGTTACTGATGATCAGGGAATATCCCCTCATCCTCTTTTTCGAGGGGGGGATTTTCACCCGGAAGGAACGGAGTTCCTTAAGGCGGGCAAGCCTTCTCAAACCCTGGATGAAAAATGCGGCGCGTTTCCAGCGGATCTTCGATTGCTGATCGATGGTGTGGACCACGGAGGCATCGTAACCCACACTGGCGAAACAGGTGAAGAGGCGTCCCGCGGCCCGTCCCACGTCGATCTTGCGGATCCGGCCCTCGAGCACCACCCGGCAGGCCTCGAGGGGATCGTGGGGAATATTCAGGGATACGGCCAGGGCGTTCACGGTTCCCATGGGAATCACGCCGAATGAAAACCCCTTGTCAAAGGCGTCGTTGAACAGATTGTGCACGGTGCCGTCTCCCCCACCCATGATCAGGGTGTCAAAGCCCTCGACCCGGCCTTTTTCCATGGCGGTTACCGCCTCTTCCCGAGAGGTGAATTTAACGATTCGGAAAGGAACCCGTCGCACGGTGAAAAGATGCTCCATCTTCCGAATCGTATCCGGAGAGCAGTGCGAGCGGTCCACGTAATTGATGAGAGCGAGAATCTTCAAAGTAATCCACCGTATCTTCGGGAAACCATCTCCGAATCCTTGACAGTGTCAAGGAGAGCAGTGTAGGTAAACACGCGATTCGTATCACGCGATACAAATCGTGTGATTCGAATTCAATAAACAAGGCAAAATATCACATGAGTCAACGAAAAAAGGCGAATTCGGGGGGTGCGTTGATCTGCATCGAGGGGATCGACGGAGCGGGCAAGACCACCCAGGCCCGGCTTCTTTGCCAGGCCCTCGAACGCGACGGATACGAAACCGTGTATCTGAAAGAGCCCACGGACGGTCCTTACGGACGCCGGATTCGGGCCCTGGCCAACGAGGGGAGGCACGAGATTACCCCGATGGAGGAGTTCCGGCTCTTCCTCGAGGATCGCCGCCAGGACGTCGGGGAAAACATCCGTCCCGCCCTCGAGTCCGGTAAAATCGTCGTCATCGACCGTTATTATTATTCCTCGATCGCCTATCAGGGGGCCCTGGGTCTCGATATGGGTTTCATCAATGAAGAAAACAGGAAGATCGCCATCTGCCCGGACATTGTGGTGTATCTCTCCATCCCCTCCTCGATCTCCCCCCAGAGGATCGAAAAAAGCCGGGGCGACAGCATCAACCTTTTTGAAAAAGTGGATTACCTGGAAAGGGTGAAGGCCAATTTCGACTCCATGATCTACCCCGAAATCTGGAAAGTGGATGGCAACGCACCGGTGGACGACATCCACGAAAAGATCTATCAAAGGGTCAAAGAGATCCTTTCCCTGAAAAGCCCGGAATCGGATTAACGCGGAATCCGGCACTCGGGGCAGTAATATCTGTATCGTCCGGATATTTTGACGCGTTTCAGATTGGTTCCACATCTGGGACACATTCCGTTTCCGCCCCTTTCTGCGGTGAGATATGTGGATGGGAATTTTATCGAATTCGCCTGGCGACGGATTGTGACCTTCAGCACCCTCTTCCTGGTTCGTCATCACTGGGAGTCAGAAGTTAAAAAACTCCGGAAAGGACCCCCAGAACCAGGCCCAGGAGGCCGCAGCCGATGGCAACGGCAAACATTAGCTTATAACCCCGCGTCCTTTTAAATTCCCTCTTGAACACCTCTTTGTCCGGTTTCGATTGAAGCACGTAAAGGGCCCTCTCCCGATCACCACTGAGGAAAAGCGCCAGAGACGCCTGCATGGCCCGCTCCACCCCTTCACGCAGTTCCTTTTCCCGAACATCTCTCCCTGTGGATTTCCGGATTCCACGAAGATCCGCCCGGTTAACCCCCGCCTCGCAGTTGCCCTGGGCGTCAACAATGATACGCGATCCCCCGTATGCGCGCCCCGACAGCATGGACAGCAAGTTAAGTGATCCGAGTCCCACGACCGGCAGATAAAGGACCAGCTTGTCCTGCCTGATCTTATACTCACCCAAAAGCCAGTTTTCCCCCAGGAACTTTGCAAAGCCCTCCATTTGGCTCGGGGAAACCACGGGACTTTCCCGTTCATCTGCATGTAAGACGTCACCCAGGCCTCCCGTGGCCTGGCGAAGAAACAGGTTGTAATCCATGCGCATCGGCATGTCCCTGTACGTGAAAAATAATACGACGTTTAAAAGGACGATGGCTGTCATGAATACATAATACGGGGCCCCGAAAAAGCCGATAAGGACCGACGCAACCCACATGAGAGAGGTGCTGATCAGCTGGCCCCAAACGAAAGGAGAACGGTTCAGACGCAGGTAGCGAAGTATGTTCCGGATGTTCCAGCTGAGGACAAATGCAATTGCAATAAAGATAAACGAGGTGCCGAAGCGCCGCGCGAAGACTCGTGTGAGAAAAAGGACCAAGGCAATCATGAGCACCACGAACACCATGTTGCTTTTCAGGATGCTTTTCCGGAACCTGTGCTGCTCCCCCTCCCGGATGTTTTTCGCGAACAACCCGGTTATCCACCTCATCAGGAGTCCGAAAACAGCCACCTGTCCCAGGGTCATCCAGAGATAAAAGGAAATTCCGGACAGCCATTTGAGCAGAAGACCGCCAACGCCGGCGACGCTCGAGGGCGCTACCGGGAGGAGCGACATAACCGGCCGTGCCATGTCCCGCCGTGGGGCCATACGTCCCAGGGCCTCTTCCAGCCTCCGCTCCATATCCCCCCTGAGGACATTTCGCGCCCGGTGAAGGCGCGTCCTCATGGCCTGTTCACTGATAGAGAGGATTTCGGCCGCCTCGCGCACGCTTTTTTGCTCGAGGTAAAAGAGGGTGAGCGCCTCGCGATGGATGGGCGCCATGCCTGCAAGGGACTGACAGAGGGTCTCCTCCAAAGTTTCCCGAGAGTCTGTAGATGGAGATTTTGATGCGGGGTTTTCGATTTTCCACTGCCGGAGCATATCGCGGTCTTTAAGGATTTGCCTCTGTCGGGAGGCGCAGATATTGCGTACGATACGGGCCAGCCATCCCTTGAATTTACCCGGGTGGCGAAGGCTGGGAAGATGGCAGTATCCCTTGAGGAATGCCTCCTGGGCGGCGTCCTCGGCCAGATCCACATCCCCCAGGTGGCTCCAGGCAATGGCATACACCATCCTCTGGTGGCGCCGAATGAGTTCCTCGTACCTGTTCCGGTCTCCCTCCAGAACGGACAGAACCGCCGCTTTATCTTTTTCGCTCATTCGTGTTCTCCTTTGAGAGGTCTCATACCCAATGACGCGGGAAGGTGTCAAAGGTTACCACAAAAAAGCTCGCTTCAGATGATGTCATAAATAACCGAATAGTGGTCGAGATATGCGACGAATTTTTCATATCACGGCGGTTGGTGAATGCGATATCAACTGAATTCGTGCGGGAAAACACGCGATAAAAAAAGGGGGCAGATTTATCCTCCCGGGGCAAGCCATAGAAAAGAATCGAGGACTCCTTCATGAAGAGTTCTGTCAGGGAGAACGTTATGAATATTCACGTGACTGACTCCCGATATTGAACCATAACTTCTTGAGGGGAAGATCGCGTAAACAGGATAATACAATCAATCGGGGTACTCCGTTTTTTGAAGCGTTTTGAGATTTTCGATGGTTTTTTCCATCACCTTTTTATTCTTGGCGAAATGGCGCTGTAAACGAATAACAAGTTCCTTCTGTTTTTGCTTATCATTGGAATAATAGTCGTGTTGCAGGAGATTTTTCGCCCATTCGAGGTTTGATTCGACCTCCTGCGGAATTCTCTCACCATCATGACGGACCGCGTCAGTGGGGCAGACATCGTGACAGACGCCGCAACGAATACATTCACCTTCGTCAATAAAGGCAGAGTCATCCTCCATTGAAATGGCGCCAACGGAGCATTCGTCGATACAGACCTGGCATCCGGTGCACATTTCTTTGCTGATCCAGGGCATTTTTTTCTCCTTCCGGTTACATTTATATATCCAGTTCGATGCATGAATATCTTGTAGATATTCCCACTGTCAAGAGGCAGACATGAAAAGAAAAGAAAACGGATGAACAAAGATCTTGTCAGGCATTTTGAGAATCTGGAAATGTTTCATCATTGTTGATTAATACGCATTCCAGACTTCCTATCTAACCTTATTCAACGTTTGCTCGTACAAAAACGCAAGGTAATCCAGTCCAAGACCGTCACCGGTTTTTTGTGTGAGGGTGATCACGTGATCACCCGATGCGGCTCCGGGGATGTCAATGCCAGATTTGCTTTCCTTTTGTTTATTTATGTTCCTCCAGAAATCTTGAGAACTCTTCCTCGTCCATGATTTTGACATTATGTTTTTCAGCGTTCTCGATCTTGGAACCGGCGCCGGGGCCGGCCACGAGAAAGTCGGTTTCCCCGCTCACACTCGAGGTGGCGCGGCCTCCCAGATCCTCGACCATGCGTCTGGCTTCGTCCCGGGACCATCGCTCGAGCTTTCCCGTAAACACGAAGGTCGTTCCTTCGAGGGGCCTTTTTCCCTTTTTTTTAAGTGGGTTTTCGAGTTTCAAACCGGCCTCGCGAATTTCCCCGATCGCTTCCAGGTTCTGCTCCTCGGAGAAAAAGGCGGTAATGCTGTCCGCCGCCTCGGGACCCAGCTCATGAATGTTCAGAAGCTCCTCTTTCGAAACCTTCATCAGGTCATCCAGCGAGTTGAAATGGGCGGCCAGGACTCTTGAAATATGCTCGCCCACCAGCGGGATGCCGAGGGCGAAAAGGAACCGGGAAAATGTGATTTCTTTGCTTTCCTCGATTTCCTTCAGGAGATTATCCGTGGATTTTTCAGCATACCGCTCCAGGGACAACAGATCCTCTTTTTTCAGCTTGTATATGGAGGCGATGCCTTTCACCAGTCCGGCCTCCATGAGCTGGACCGTGCGTTTCCCCCCCAGTCCCTCGATATCCATGGCGGAGCGGGAGGCGAAATGGGTGAGGCGGCCCTTCAGCTGGGCCGGGCAGTTGATATTGGTGCAGCTGGTTATTTTTTTATCGCTGCTCATGGTTACGTTGCCGCCGCACACGGGACATTTATCGGGGAGATGGAATTTCCTTTCAAGGCCGCTTCGTTTCTCCCTGATGGATTTGACCACGTGGGGAATGACGTCGCCGGCGCGTTCCACGAGGATGGTGTCTCCGATACGGATATCCTTGCGGTCGATCTCGCTCTGGTTGTGGAGGGAGGCGCGGCTCACGGTAACCCCCCCGATCTTGACCGGTTTCAGCTCTGCCACCGGGGTTAAACGGCCGGTGCGACCCACCTGGACCCTGATATCCAGGAGCTCGGTCGTGGCCTGCCTGGGGGGGAACTTGTATGCCACAGCCCACCTGGGATCGCGGGTTCGCATTCCCAGCGTTTCCCGGTATTCACGTCGATTGACCTTGAACACCACGCCGTCGATCTCGAAGGGCAGATCATCCCGGACCTCTTCCATGCCTTTGTGAAATTCAATGGCCTGGCTGATGCCGGAGCAGAGTTTTCTGTGTTCCAGGTTGACCTTGAGTCCCCATGAGGGAAGTGTGTCGAAGATTTCCTGCTGGGTTTCAAAACTGTGACCGTCGCATTCCGCCACCTCGTAGAAGAACACGTGAAGGGGTCTTTTTGCGGTGATTTTGGGATCGAGTTGTCGAAGGGAACCCGCGGCCGCGTTGCGGGGATTGGCAAAGGGGTCTTTGCCTTCATCGGCCAGGCGGTTGTTCAGTTTTTCGAATTCGTCCTTCCTCATGAAAACCTCGCCGCGAACCACCAGGCGATCCGGCACGGGTTCTTTTTCACCAAAAAGCCGGAGCGGTATTTCGCGAATGGTTTTGATATTTGCGGTGATATCCTCCCCTGTTTCCCCGTCGCCTCGAGTGGAAGCCACGGAGAGGGTTCCCTTTTCGTAAACCAGTTCCAGGGCCAGTCCGTCGTACTTGGGTTCGGCGTGGTAATCGATCCTTTCGATCTCGAGTCTTTTCCGGCAGTTATCGTCAAAGCTGCGGACGTCGCCTTCGTTATACACAGCCTTCAGGCTGAGCATCGGGGAGGCGTGCCTGACCAGCCCCATTTCCTCGCGGGGCTTGCCTCCCACCTTCTGGGTGGGTGAATCGGGGGTTTTGAGTTCCGGAAATTTCTCCTCGAGCCGTATGAGGTTTTCCATCAGGGTATCGTACTGGGAATCGGAGATGACCGGATCATCCTCCACATAGTAGTGGTGATTATGGCGCCTGATATCCTGCCTGAGTTCATCGACGGCGCGTGCGGCCTGTTCCTTCGATTCGATCTTGTCGGGGGAGACGTGGGGACCGGTATTTTTTTCGTTCATAGGGGATACAGCTCCTGTTTCAAAGTTAGCTTGCCCGGGAAGTTTGAATACTCCCTTTCACGATATCGCATTCACGCAGATTCATCCATCGGGTTATCCCGATGAGCGGTTTTCCGTCAGGGCGGATCGGATCAGTTCCTGCTTGAGATTCCAGAGCTTTTCCGTCAGGGACACATGATAGATATGGGGATTCATGAGTCTCCTGACGCCGGAGTCGAGGCAATTCAAATCCAAGTCCCGCACCTCCCGCATTCCCTCGATCGAGGGGAGTTTGTAAACCGGTTTTCCCTGTTTCAGCACCTGGATGAGAAGGGGTTCCATGCGGGAAATTTCGCCGCGCTCGAGGGTTCGGAAGGTGTCGTGCTCGGTGGGATGATGCAGGAGCAGGGTTTCCATATCCTCCACCTTCTCGTCATGAACGCAAACCAGGTCGGCGGTTGCCATTCCCCTTGCATCGTAGATTCTGAGAATCCGTTTGAAACCGGGGTTCAGCGTTTTGGCGGGTGTTTCGGAGATTTTGATCGCTGGAACCCAGTTCTTGTTTTTCCTGAGGGCCACCAGCTTGTAAACGCCGTCCAGGGCGGCATCTCCCTTCGAGGTGATCAAGCTGGTGCCCACTCCGTAAACGAGGCGTCCGACCAGGTGATCCGGATCCACGCCATAGCGAGATGCCTCCTTTTCGATCTGGCTGATGATCTGCCACAGGGAGAGTTCATCGAGCTGGTTGGAAAGAACGATGGAAGTGTCGGGGAATCCGGCGTTGTTCAGCATTTTGGCCGCCTGGATGCTGAGGTAGGCGAGGTCGCCGGAATCCAGCCTGATGCCCATGGGTTTGTGTCCCTTTTTGCGGAGTTCCTCGAAGACCCTGATGGCGTTGGGCATACCGCTTTCGAGGGTGTCTATGGTATCCACGAGCAGGAGGCAATCGTCCGGGTAGATATCCGCATAGGCTCGAAACGCGCCCAGTTCTCCCTCCCCCATGGCCATGAACGCCTGGACCATGCTGTGGGCGTGGGTTCCCTTGGGGGGATACCCGAGCTCGCACGAGATGCCCGTATTGGAGGTAAAGTGGGCGCCGCCGATGAGGGCGGCGCGAGCTCCGGCATTCACACCCATGCCATGGCCGCGGCGCATTCCGAACTCGAGGAGGAGCTTTCCCTTTCCCGCCTCGCGGATGCGGGAGGCTTTCGTGGCAATCAGGGTGGGGTAGTTCAGGTGATTGAGGAGGGACGATTCGAGGATCTGGGCCATGATGAGGGGTCCCTGAACAACGGCCAGGGGGACATTGGCATGGACCACGCGACCCTCGGGTACGCACCACATATCGATCCGATCGAACCGCCCGTTTTGTTCGAGCCATTCGAGAAAATCCTCGTGAAAGAGTTTTTCCCCGTTGCGTCCCTTCTGAATCCTCAGGCACTCGAGGTCATCCTTTCGAAATCGGGCGTGTTTCATCCAGTTTAAAAGCCATTCGAGCCCCGCAAAGATACCATAGCCGGCCTTATGATTGCCATAGTCGGGGTAGCTGCGGAAGAAGTAATCGAACTGTGCGAATTTCTCCCGGAGTCCCATCCTGAAGTAGAGCTGAGCCATGGTGAGCTGGTACATATCCGTGAACAAGATTCCCCCGGCAAGTTTTTTTTCGTTCTGTTTCACCATTTTCCTTTCCGGAAAAATGTCTGGTTCATCCAACAAATATCAGAATTATTGCAGATGAATTTAAGGAGAGTCCACCTTTTTTCCATCTTCCACCGGGTTAAGGATGATGCCTTTTTATCGTGTTCCGTTAAGACTTCAATGCGTTTCGCAATCATAATAAAAACAGGCAAAGAGACGTAAGAGACAAAAGCGACGAAAGTGTCATAGAGAAGGAACGGTTCCGCAAGAATTTCCCAAATCACGCCCCGGTGTGGAATGAGAGGAAATGGCATGATCTCTAAAAGAGAACTCAAGAGGCAAAAATGTTCAACTTTACTTGACATTTTTTTCCCGCCTGACCTTGAATCTTTTCCGCACAGGGGAGAGAAGTGAAAAGTTCTTTGTATCTTTTCTCTGTTTTCCAATTCTGCTCTTCCCTCATTATTTAATATCGGAGGATATGCCATGAGAATTCGAAAATGTGCTTTGTTGTTCGCATCCCTTTTTGTTCTTTCCATCCTTCAGACCATTCCGGCCGCCCTGGTAGAGGTCACGAGCGACATCGACACGGACGCCACATGGTCCGGAGGAAACACTTACTATGTGAACATGTACGATTTGAATGTGAAAAAGGGCGCCACCCTCACCATCGAGGCCGGAGCCGTGGTCAAGGTCAACTTTATCTTCAATGTGAAAACCGGAGGAAAAATCGTGTCGAACGGCACCTCAACCAGCCCCGTTTATTTCACATCGACCCACGACGACAGCGTGGGAGAGACCGTTTCCGGTTCGAGCGGGGATCCCGATTCCAACCACTGGCTCGCCCTGGACATCGCCGCCTCGAGCGGGCCGGATATCACAAAAGCCGAGTTCCATTACACCCACTTCCTTTACGGCGGCGGCACCCCCGGTGTGAACGGCAGCCCCATGGTGGATGCCCATGCATGCAACCCCGTCTTCGACCATTGCACGTTCAAATACTCGAACCAGCAGGGCTTCGGTGGAGACAACTCCGGTTCCATTCCGATGAACGCCGAATTCGATGCCTGCATTTTCCAGAATAACGACTCTCACGGCATCGATATCTCGGACGGCATTGGGCCCTCCATCCCGAAGATCACTGGTTGCCGCTTTATCGGAAACGGCACGGACAGCTCCTCCGAGGCGGCCGTGAACCTGGAAGACAATGTCTTTCCGGACTGGGGGGACTCCTCCAATACCGTGGACAAGATCCAGGGGCGCGGCATGAATGCAGTGAGGTGCAGGGGCAATATCTCCATTACAGGAACATGGAACCGAGTCGGGACAGATTTCCCCATCGCAAGCCGCGTCGATCTTTCCGAGGGGGCGGATCTCACCATCAACTCGGGTGTGATCGTCAAGATGGCCGACCGTGACGGGTGGGAGCGCATGGATATCGATCCGGGGGCAACCATTCGCGTGAAGGGATCCGCATCCGATCCCGTCTATTTCACATCCATGAAGGACGACAAACGCGGCGGCGATTCAAACGGCGACGGCGCCGCCACTACCGCTTCCCCGGGAGACTGGCTTTCCATCTTCATGACAAACAGCGGCGACGGGAAAACAGTAACGGGGCAATTCACCTTTGCGAAATTTTCCTATGGAGGCGGGATGCCGGGTGTGTACCAGAGGGGCATGATCCGGCTGGAAGGCGTCTCCCCGAGCTTTGAGAGCTGCACCTTTTCCCGGTCCAAATATCATGCCATCGAGGGTCACGAAAATAACGACACAGCTTCCCAACCCGTGTTCGAGGGGTGCTATTTTCTCCAGAATGAACGAAGCGGCATCTGGATCGAGGACAACAACACCGCCCAGGGCGCGAAGCCCGAGATCTCCGGCTGCACCTTTTCCGGGAACGGCACGGATCTGAACGACGGCGCCATGCTCTTCGAGGATAACGTTTTTCCGGATTGGGGCCTCACCGCAAACACCCTGGTTCAGCTTGGCTCCCGGGGGGCCAACGCGGTTTTATACAGGGGCAATATCTCCATCTCCGGCGCGTGGAAAAAACCGGGTGCGGATTTCCCCTTCCTCCTGGATTCCGATATCAACATCAGGGACGGCGCCACCCTGACCATACATCCAGGCGTGATCTTGAAAAACCAAGATCCCACTTCCAGAAACGACATTTACGTAAACGCCGGTGGAACACTCAATATAGCTGGAACAAAGACGGAACCGGTGGTTCTCACATCCTTCCGGGATGACACCTGGGGCGGGGATACCAACGGCGATCTCTCCCTCTCCACTCCCGCCCCCGGCGACTGGGGACACATCGGATTCGAATCCGAATCCGGGGGAAAAAGGGGCTCCGGAGTCTTCAACAACGCCATCATCCTTTACGGGGAGGACGGCATGATCTCCATCGCCGGGTGCAAACCCGAAATCACGGATTGTGAGCTCAAGTATGCCGACGGCTGGGCCGTTCATGCCTGGCGATCGAACGACCTCGCCCCAGAGGCAACCATCACCGGATGCCTCATTACGGAGAATACCGGCGGGGTTCGAAACGACGACGATCAACACTGCCTGGATGCCACAGGCAACAACTGGGGACACTATACCGGGCCGAAGGACGATTCCGATGCGGACGATTGCGCGGATTATTATAATCCGAACGCCAAAGGCGATGCCGTCACCGATAACGTCCTGGTCAAACCCTGGCTCATCCCCGAGGGCATGAAATTCCTCGACGTGAGCGCCAATTTGCAGGCCCGGGCCCCGGTTAACGGCAATGCGGCCCTCTCCATCCGGATCAACACGTATGGACTCGAAATCACCAATCTCGGTCTCTCCCTGGATCTCACGGAGGCCCCCGGAGTTGTGGTGAACGAAACGGAAAGCACACACACCCATCCCTTCACCGCGGCCACATTCACAGGGGGACTGTTCACGTATTACCTTGACCTTGGAACGAACGCCGCCACCATGGCCGTGATTGTGAATGTCTCCTGCGACCAGGGAGAAGCGACCCTGGCCATTCCCATGCGGGTGGAGGACAATACCGATCCCATCGCCCCGGACGCCAACTCCGACGGGATTGCCAACGTGGCCGACATTATTGCCACGTTGAAATATATCACGGGACAGTGATCGGGTCGGATGCCCTGATGCCGCGATTATTTTCTTGTCTTCTCCGGGCGGGGTGGACCATTTTACACCGTGCTTTCAAGAGAGGATAAAAAAAGAGGGGAGCTCTCCCCCGCATGGCTGATCCTGCCAGTGGCGATCCTGGCCATTTTTGTATTTCACCTTTCAACCATCGGCCTCGAGGACTACTGGGCGGATGAGATGTTCAGCTACCGTGTGGCGAGCCTGGGGGGCCTGAAGGAGATCCGTGCGGACCTCGAGAAGGACATTCATCCCCCGCTTTACTACCTGTCGCTCCATTATTTTCTCAAAATCGCAGGACCGCTCGATATCAATTTTCGCTGGCTCTCGGCCCTCTGGGGCATGGTGGGATTATCCGCCATGTACTTCCTTGCAGGGCGCGGCTTTTCGAAGAGGGCGTCGATCTTTGTTGTCATCCTCCTGGCGGCCAATCCCTTCTGGCTCTTTTTCAGCAGGGAACTCCGAACTTACACCCTTCTCTGCTCGCTTTTATGGGGAAGTGCGGCCCTTCTTATCCCGGCCACGCGTTCCCGCGGGAAGGGATTATGGTTTCTTTCCGGAGTGTTGGCCGGACTGGCGATATGGGCCCACTACCTGGCGGTGTTTTTCATCCTGGCCGAGATCCTCGCCGTTTTCATCCACACCTTGAAAAAGGGAGAGAAATCCCTCGCTGGAGGATTCCGGCTGTTCCTTCTAACCACGGCGATGATGGCCGCTCCCCTTGCCGGACTGGTGTTGATCCAGATCCTTCACAGCATGGCCAAACATTCCTGGATGCCGCATCCCCTCTGGCACTGGCTCCTCAGCTGCTTTCCCGAGGACTACCTGATCCATGCCGCCGCATACCATCTGAAAAAGGGTTTTATCCTCAGATACGTTTCCGGGTCCCTCTTCGGGATCTTTCTCCTGATCTCCATAATCCTTTGGAGGAAGGACAGCAAAAGCACTGTTCGAAGCTTTCCCTCGTGGTCGGAATTCCCGATTATACTGGTTTTGTCCTGCTCGTTTGTTCCAGTGACGATTATGTTTTTCCTCTCGTTTACGAGGGTGAAGTTTTACCTTCCGTTCAAGTATACGATTATCTGCCTCGGCCCGTTTCTCTGTTTCCTGGCGGTATTGATGAGCGGTCTTCCAAAACGCTGGATCAGGATAACCGTTCTCAGTTTGTTCCTCGGGCTCGAAATCATCGCGAACTTTGCCATCCTGCGTCACGATGAAAAACCGGACTGGCAGGGCATTGCAGCCGCCGTGGACCGGCACGTGGGTGAAAACGACGTCCTTCTCATCTCCTCGAATTATTATGGGAACGCCTATTCCTTTTATTCTGAGAAAAAGCATCCACCGGTTTCCTTTGACGATCTGATCCTTCAATCGAAACGAAAGCCGGGCACGATATATCACCTGATGAGCTGTTGCGCGGATGTGGAGAACCCCTATTTCCCCTCCCTCACCATCGAATTCATGAAACGGAAATGGGGTCATACTGAATTATTCCGGGAAAAGTGGTACACCTTCCTCCGGCACGAAAACGTGGATTTCGACCATCTCCGGCGATGGTATCTGGGACGCCGCTCCTGGAAACGGGAGGAGATCCTGCGGGAGCGGCCGATTATCTTTCTCCCCGTCGAGGATCTGGACGTTTCCCAGGGCAGCCATTACGCCTCCCCGCTCGAATTACGCTCGGAGGGGCAGGTTATGTGCTGGCTGCACGATCCCCCGGTCACACTGCCTTCCAGGGAAAAACTCCCGCCCGGTCGATATACCCTCAAATTGAAGATCGAACCCAGTACCACCATGAAAAATCCTCATCTCTCGGTTCGTCACGGGGGGCGCGTGGTGAAGGAATGGGTTTTATCCGAAACTGGACCCCGGATCCTCGAGGCGACATGGGAAAAGCTGGATGCGGAGGGGAATGGAAACTTCATCCTGGATGGCGATTCGTATCGTCCCTCCGAGGTTTATCCGGACTCAGGCGATACCAGGAGGCTGTTTATCAAGTTTTACTGGCTCGCTGTGGTGGCCGATGAAGGACGAGAGGAATAGCGGGAAGTGGTGAGCTGAGAAGTTCCTGCGCCAGATCATAAGGAGGGCGGGGGCCGCAACCAAAGCGGTGAGCGGGAGGCGGTTAAGCCTCTCGACTTTTCTCTGGATAAACGGTGGACCAGGAATCTGAGACAAGATACATTTGATTTACGAATACGATTTTTGAAGTATTGTAATTTCACATAAATCCTTGTTTTAAAATCAATCCTGCCTTTTCATGAGGGTCTGTACAATCGCTTTCTGCTTGATTTCCAGGGAGTGCTCCGATAGAAGGCAAGCCACCATCTACAAAAAAGGAGAGAAAGTATGTTTTTATCTCGATGGAAAGGCCCCATCATGATGTTATGCCTTCTGCCTGTGATTTTGACCGTGGGAAACGCCGGCCCGACAGATCCGGCCAAAGTGAAACCGGGTGTGGAAATGCTATTCGCAGATGAAAACAATGTGAAACTGATCCAGGGGAAAAAGGTGGGACTCATCACCAATCCCACGGGTGTGGATCATAACTTCAACTCCACCATCGATCTCCTGGCGGAATATCCCGGTTGCGAGCTGAAGGCCCTGTTCGGACCGGAGCACGGCATCCGCGGCGATTTCTTCGCCGGAGCCAAAGTATCGGATTCCGTGGATAAAAAAACCGGGGTGCCCGTGTACAGCCTTTACGGCTCCCGAAGCAAACCCCTGGAGGAAACCCTCAAGGAACTCGATATCCTGATCTACGATATCCAGGATATCGGAATCCGTCCCTATACCTATATCTCCACCATGATCCGGTGCATGGAGGCGGCGAAAAAGGCCGGGATCTCGTTCATGGTGCTGGATCGGCCCGACCCCCTGGGTGGCGAAACCATTTCCGGTCCGGTTCTGGATCCGAAATTCAAATCCGGCATCGGGATCTGGACCATTCCCTATACATACGGACTGACGCCCGGGGAACTGGCCCTCATGTACAACAGGGAGGAAAAACTGGGAGTGGATCTCCACGTGGTCAAAATGGAGGGATGGAAGCGCGGGATGCTTTACCCGGAAACGGGCCTGCCCTGGGTTCCCCCCTCGACTCACATCCCCCGGTGGGACACTTCGTTTTACTGCGCCATTACGGGCGGCATGGGGGAGCTGCACAAGGTGAACGAGGGCGTGGGTTACACCCTGCCCTTCGAGGTGGCGGGCGCCCCCTTTATCAACGGCACGGATCTGACAAATGAACTGAACTCACGGAATCTGCCGGGGGTACGTTTCCGCCCCATTTCCTACAAGGTGCTCTATTACAAGTTCAAGGACAAGAGTTGCAGCGGGGTGCACATTTACCTCACCGATCCCAGGAACGTGAACCCCTTTCTCACGGGATTGAACCTCATGGACGCCATCAACCGGATGTACCCGGAGGCGAAGATATTTGAAGCGGGCCCCCGGGTAAGCATGTTCAACAAGGCCATGGGAACCGACAGCATCCGGAACATGCTGATGGAGAAACGCCCCGTTTCGGAAATCGTGAAGAGCTACGAAAAGGGGCTCGAGGAATACAGGATCAAAAGGAAGAAGCACCTCCTTTACTGAGATCAGGAGAGGAGGTGACGGTGGATCCGGACGAAATTCCGGAAGGAGCGATCATAGCCGGCCTCGGCTTCCTTCGGGAAGCAGCATGCCGGCAGCTCCTGCATTCTGAGGTGGTATTGGATGCAGTCGCAGCACATCCCTTTCTTATCGCAGGGATAGGTACAGTTGCATTTTGTCATGTTTCTGCTCTGGTTCGGACAATCGGCCATTTTTCTTCCTTTCGCGAGTGGGAATAAATATCAAAAAAACGGCGGGGGATCCCCCCGCCCCTAGCGATTTCAACCTTGATGCCGGATAGGGCTGGGATATGTCAAATGTAAACTCTCAGAGAAGCTACTGGGAGACCAACCTCGATCCCGGGAACCTGGGGAAACCCCTTTCCCTCGAACGGTTCGATCTGAACGAGGAGCTGGAGTTCTATTTCAGCCCGGAACAGAGATACGCCCTCGATAAAATGTGGGGAAAAGAGGGATTGCGGGGCAAACGGGTTCTCGAGATCGGTTGCGGCATGGGGGTGTTCGCCCTCTTCCTGGCGCGGCAGGAGGCCGAGGTTTACGTGGTGGATCTTGCCAGGGAGAGGCTGTCGTTCCTGCGGAAAAAGGCGCGGCTTCTGGGACTCTCTAAAAGGATTCATATCTTTTGCGCCACCGCGGAAAGGCTCCCCTTTCCCTCCATTGTTTTCGATATCGTGTACACCAAGTCGGTCCTTATTCATACCGAGCTGAACGAAGCGGCTCATGAATCGGAACGGGTGCTGAAACCGGGGGGCAGGGCTGTTTTTATCGAACCGATGAAATCCAATCCCTTTGCCGCCCTTTACCGGAAGTTCCTGGGACCGAAGGAGTGGAAAACCATCACCACCTATTTCGATCGCGACCGCCTGATCCTCCTGGGACGCCCGTTTGCAAAGAGCCGTGTCCGCTTTTTTTACCTGTTCAGTTTCCTTGCCTTTTTCTGGCAGTTCGGATGGAAAAACCGGCGACTCTTTCGATTTTTCACCGGGGCGATGAACACCCTGGATGGCTTCCTCTTTCGCCTCATCCCGCCGCTCCGACGGATGGCCTGGTTCGCCGTTGTGACGGCTGATAAAAGAAAATAACAAATGGGAGGAATGCCATGGCCAGGACCAAAATCGTGGCGACCCTCGGGCCGGCCACAAGTGACACAGGCACGATCCGGCAACTCATCGAGCTGGGAGTGGATGTGTTCCGTGTGAACTTCTCTCATGGAACTGAGGCCGGCCACGACCGGCTCATCAGGAATATCCGAAAGGCCTCGGCAGGAACTCCCGTGGCCATCATGGGGGATCTCACCGGACCGAAGCTGAGATGCGGGATCATCCCGGATGGACCCGTCCACCTGGAAAAGGGGAAGATCTTTATTCTGACGGCCGGAAGGATCAATGGCTCGGAAAAGGGGGTGTCCGTCAATTATAAAGGCCTCCCACGGGAGGTCAAACGGGGCGAGGCGATCTTCCTCGACGATGGAAATATCGAACTCAAAGTTGAAAAGGTAAGGGGTGGGGACATTCATTGCCGGATCGTGTCCGGGGGACCGTTAAGTTCCCAAAAGGGGATCAACCTCCCAGATACAAGGCTTTCCCTGCCCGCCCTGACACGAAAAGACCGGGACATGATCCGTTTCGGAGTAAAGCGGAATCTCGACTTCTTCGCGCTTTCCTTCGTTAAAAACGCGGGAGATATCCGCACGGCAAAACGCCTGGTCAAAAAGGCCGGCGGCAATGCCATGATCATCGCCAAAATCGAAAGACACGAAGCCATCGAGAACCTCGTTGAAATCGTCACCGGGGCGGACGGCGCCATGGTGGCAAGGGGCGACCTCGGGATCGAAATCCCCATCCAGAGGGTTCCCATCGTACAGAAGCAGATCATCGCCCTCTGTAACGAACTGGGAAAACCGGTGATCACCGCCACCCAGATGCTGGAATCCATGATAGAAAAACCCAGACCCACCCGGGCCGAGGTGACGGATATCGCCAATGCCATACTGGACGGTACTGATGCGGTTATGTTAAGCGGTGAAACCGCGGTGGGAAGGCATCCCCTGAAAGCGGTTCAAATCATGGACACCATCGCCCAGAGCCTCGAGGAAAGCCTGGACTATAACGCCAATTTAAAGGGAAGGAGCCTGGCAGAGGCGGGAAGCGTATCCGATGCCGTCAGTCTCGCCACCTGCCATATCGCCCTTTCCCTGGATGTGGCGGCGATCCTGTGTTGCAGTGCCACGGGATACACGGCCCGTTTTGTGGCCCGATATCGCCCGCGGTGCCCGATCCTGGTGTTTACACCGGAACCCGACACCCAAAGACGCCTCAACCTGACCTGGGGGGTGCGTCCCTTTCTCATGAAAGGCCTTAATCGTAAAAGGGGAATTCTCGGCTCTGAAAACATGATGAAACAGGCGATCGATGTTGCGAAAGAGGAGTCCCTCATCCGGAAAGGAGATCGCGTTGTGGCGATCGCCGGCCTGCCGCTCGGGATCGGGGGAACAACCAACATGCTCCGGGTGATCGAGGCGTGAGAGGCGGCTGGCGTCCTGCGGCCGGCGGCTGGCGGGTTGTTTTAAGGAAATGGGTGATATTCGCACTCGTTATTCGGGATTCGAAAGGGCGACTCGCGAGTACGAGTGCGATAATTATCGCAACTACGGTCAAGATTATGGGACGAAACACGATCGTAAAACGCACACATGTTTCAACCGAAGGGTCTATAGTTCCCATAATTCTCATTTTTCGACATACATGGACAGAACGCGGTCCACTTCTTCCGGTTCCATGATTTCGAGGGAGGAATCACCCCGTCCCAGGAGGATGTCGCTGCCGGCCAGGGGTCCCAGAAACGGCTTCAGGGTGACGATCATGCCGGCGCCTCCCATGCCATATCGCCAGCTGTAGCATCGACAGCTTTCGATCACGAGGAAGATGGTTTCCCGCAGCTTGAGCAGTCGTTCGGGCCTTTCCGAGCTCCATTCCCCGAGGTATTCATCGGTGAGTCGGACATAATCGCCGATATAGATATGTCTTCTCCTCAAGTTCGTCCCCCTCCGGTTATCGCTGGTGATATTTCAGGGAATTGGCCTTGGCGGGGCATTCCGTGGCGATATATTGCACCTCGATTTTGCCCTCGTCTCTGAGTTTATAGAGATGGGGAACCATGATATCCCTCATTTCCGTTGGGGAAAGGGTATTGGTATAGATCTTCGTGCCTCCCTCGAATCCGGCCGGGGTATTGGTTCTCCACTTGATCAGGATATGCCAGGGGATACGTTCGATGGAATCCAGGGGGAGATAATACCATTCCTCGTTGCAGGGAATCCCGCTTCCCATGGCCACGTGACAGGCATGGACCAGGTTGGAGAATCCGCGGAGCTCCTCGGGGGAATGTTCCTCGGGGCGGCAATTCCGGCTTTTGGAGTAAACCGCCATAGTGGGGCTCCTGTGACCCACGGAGACAAAGGCAATGGCGTGTTCGTTCTCGGCGAATACCAGGTTGTGATAGCTGGCGAAGTTGGAGGCGTATTCGTTGTAGATATTGGGATTCTGGCGGACCAGTTCCACTTCCCTCTGAACCGAGATGCCCCATTCGTCCAGGGCGACGAGTTGCTTGTGGATATGGTTGAAAGAGGCCCCGGCCGGAGCCAGCCAGTTCTGGAAAATACTGATATAACGGACGTACCGGTTGTTCTCGTAAATATCCCTGGCGGCATTGATGGTAAACTGGAAGAAGTGGTAATGCTCCTCTGGGGTCATGGCCCCGGAGGACCAGAGATCGGTGTCATAGACGGCCTCATCCCGGAAGTGACGCCCTCCAATCACCAGTTCATGGCACCCCCCGAAGAAGGCGTCGGCCATTTTGAACTTCTCCTCGATCGGCATTTGCTCGATCTGCTTCTCCGACATCTTGGAAAGTTTCAGCTTGAGGTTCAAGACCTGGAGGACGTGCTGAACGCCCTCATTATCCGACAGGTACCTGTTTTTCCAGTCCTGGTTCTTGTCGGAAAGGACATATCCGTAGTTTTCCTTCCAGTAATTGGTGGAGACGATTTCGAAGAGGTTGGAGATGCGACGGAACAGGGGGATCTCCTGATCGAGGTCGGAATCGGGCAGTTGTTCCCGGTAGTGGTATTCACCGTTCCGGTCGCGGACAAGCCTGGCCTTTTCAGGCGGGGTATTCTGGTAGAATTTCCGGCAGAAATTGCAGTAATCCTCCGGAGAATGGACTTCGATTTCCCGGGCGGAAGCGGGTCTGGCTCCCGGTTCGGGCTTGTTTCCCCTGCCTGGAATGAACCACACCTCGGTGCCGGTGAAGGGATTGACCTGTTTGATCGTGCCGTCCTTCATGGAAACATAGGGATTTTGAATCATAACCATAAATACTCAAACCTCATGAAAAATCATACAATCATGAAGAGATGCATAATTCAAATTGCCTACCCGATTCAAGGGTTTATTGCACGGCCCCCGGATTGGCCCGTATCCATGCCGGGATAATTTTAATTGACAAACGGTGCATTTCCGAGAGAAAAATATTTAAAGTAATGACTTATGGATGGAAAAATTAATAAGCCCCATCCTTTTTTCAAGGAGATCTGCTTCAATGAAGTTTAAGTTGGGGAACAGAGAAAAAATCGTTGCCGGGAGCATTGTCAGCATCCTGTTCATCGCCGGTCTTCACCTGATGGTTTTCTCGAACAAAGCCAAGGAATACGACAGGATCGTCGATGACTGGAAAAAGGCCAGGAGCGACGTGGAGAACCTGGTGGGACAGGCCAAAAATCCCAGGCAGGTGGATGAATACGAGAAGGCCAACAAGCGATACAAAAAAGAATTCAAAACCATCATTGAAGGTCTTCAACTCGACCTTCCCAAATACTACCTGGATCAGAGCGAAGAATCCAAGGAACAGAGAAGAGAAGTCTGCCGGAAACTCGTGGAAAAACTGGTCACCCTTGAAAGCGACCTGGAAAATACCAGTTTGTCTTTCCTCGGGGAAAAGGGATGGAACATCCCCATGGAGCTCCCCGAGGAGATCCAGGACAGGCCCGAGCGCCTGTGGGACGTCATCTCCCAGATCAACGGGATCAACCGGATCTTGAAAGTCATCGACAATCCCATCGTTCGGGAGGAAAAACTCCGCCAATACAGCGAACTGCTCAAGGAAATCGGGATGGATGAGGCCAAAATCGATTCCCTCAAGAAATACGGCAAGTACGTCCCCCTTATTAATCGCCTGTGTCACTATCGTCTCATCATCAAAGATAAACCGAAGGATTTCAAGCTGACAGACAAAGAGCTCCAGGAACTCCTCCGTATCAGTTATCCCGACGATTTCCTGTTCAAACTCAATCGCCAGCTGTTCGCCATGGTGGACCTCATCAAACTGGCGGATGAAAACAAGGTGGAGGAGATTACGGAAGCGACCCTGAACGACTTTACCGAGATTTACAAGCAGCAGGAACAGGGAGAAGTGGGACAGGAGTCGGCAGCCGCGACCCCGGCCGCCGCTCCCGTGATGATGGAACCGGGCCTGATGCCCGGGGGGGCCGATCCGGCCGAACCCGGCATGAGATTTGGACCGGGGGGAAGAGGAGGCCCCATGGAGTTCATGGGAATGCCCATGGGCCAAGCCCAGCCCCAAGAGCCCACCGGCCCTCCCAAGAACCTCATCGGCCAGGGTTCTCCCATCCTCATGCGTTTCACAGGCTCCAACCTGAATGTAACCAACTATCTCTACACCGTGTCTCATATCCCCAGAACATATGAAATCGATTCCCTGATCATTAACACCATCAAGGACCGGGAGGGCGTCGAGGATGTTTATGCGTGGATCAACGTCATCTCCCTGGTCGAGGGCGTTATTGTGAATCTCGAATCCCTGGAGGAAAAAAAGGAGGAATCCGCATCCGGAGCTTAGGGGCCCCGGACCTCTCGATCCCCATACAATTAATCCAAACACGAGGTTTGATATGCTTTCCAAGGAATTAATGGAAATCCTGGCCTGTCCCAAATGTAAAGGCTCCCTTGTAATCAATGAAGAAAAAAGCACCCTCGAATGTCATGCTTGCCAGCTCGAATACCCAGTGACGGACGGTATTCCGGAATTGATATCGGATCGGGCAAGACCCCTGACAAAGAGCGACAAATAAAGGACGGGAGGCAATCTGAGGCATGGAAATCGAGATTTACAGGGCCAATAACAACCTCTACATTGATGTATCCGGCCGGGTTGTCCTGGATGTATGCGATCAGTTCAAGGGGGCGGCCATCCCCCTCATCGACAAGGGCATCAACCAGGTGTACGTGGATCTCAACAACGTGGATTTCATCGACAGTGCGGGTTTGGGGGTCCTGGTCGGCCTCAAAATGACATCGAACAAGAACAAGGCCCGCCTGGTTCTGGTCTCCCCCTCCGCCGGGGTCGGCGACATCCTGCATGTCTCCAAGCTCGACAGCATCTTCGACATCATCACCGGTAACGAGGCGGATGTATTGAAGCAATCCCTGGCCCTCAGTGAATATCTGATCAAGAGCCTGACCGAGGAGGAAGAGCAACCGAGCCGGGCCCTCAAAGAACCTTCCTCGAAGCAGGACAGCCCTCCCAAGCATGCCATCACCGCAACGGCACCGAAACACCCTGCCACCCCTCCCCAGAAAGAGGGCAAGTGGGAAACGCCCTCCGTGAGCGTGCCCTCCTCCGGGAAATCCATCAAGGAACAGGTGGACGAGCATTGCCGCAAGGCCGTGGAGCTCATGCGACAGGGGGATTACGAAAAGGCCGTGGAGAAATACCTGGAGGCCATTGACCTCGATCCCGACTACCTGCCCGCATACAACAACCTGGCGATCGTGTACGAAAAGAGGCCGGCCTGGCGTGCCAAGGCCATCGAGACGTGGGAAAAGGTGCTCGAGCTCAGCCAGGCATCGGGGGATCAGAAGCACATCGACCGTGCCCAGAAACACCTCTCCAACCTCAAGACCTCGTTCTGAGAAAATCCTTGACTTGAAGGCCGGTGGTCGGGCAGATAGAGCCGTTTCTTTTATAGGAAAACAGATTTTAAGTGAAAACATTGTGGGGCGGTAGCTCAGCTGGGAGAGCACAGCGTTCGCAACGCTGGGGTCGGGGGTTCGAATCCCCTCCGCTCCATTTTTTTATTTCTGAGAAATAGAAAAATGTCCTGAGCGAACGCAGTGAGTCGAAGGGCTAATCCTGAACCTGTCTAAGGGCTAATCGAATCGTCGAAATCTCCGGAGAGTAGATTTCTCCTTGCTCATGGCAGGCCAGAAAACGAAACGGGAATTCATCAGATTTCGACGAGTCGAATGGTGTCCTGCCTGTACTGAGCATGTCGAAGTAAGAGAGCGACAGCGAGCGCATCGAAGGACCTATCATGCGGTGGCACGTCTACATCCTCCAGTGCTCCGACAAAACCCTTTACACCGGACATACACAAGACATTCAAAACCGCCTGAGTATTCATAATAAAGGCCACGGTCCTGCCTATACGGCGGTCAGGCGTCCCGTACGACTGGTTTATAAAGAGCCGCATCCCTCAAAGAAATCAGCCGTCCGGCGTCAGAAGCAGATCAAGAAATGGACCCGGGCCAAGAAACCGGCCCTGATCAAAGGGGATATTAACAAGCTTCATCATTTCGCGAAAAGACGACACGCATAACCTTGGGCCGGAATGTACATGAAACCGCCTGGAGTCGAATCCCCGTCTTCAACGAGTCCACTATGCCACGACAAGACTCGGGGGAGGTAATCTCCGTCTTTTCAATGTGATAAGAATTTATCGAGGAAGGGGCGGAGAGCCTGACAGAACTGTTAGATCCGAAGATTTGGCACCCATTCAGGCGAGCGTGCAGCGCTCCCTGAACGTCATGCTTGAGCCACGCGTGTCGTTACACGCTTCAGCTCGAAGCATTTGCTAGATTGTCTCCTCCTTTGGCTGCTGGTCCTTCGACCATTTCCCACGCAACGACCGTTGATCCTGAAAGTCATTGGCCAAGTTACATATGTCCCTCAAGATTTCGGATGCCTCCCTAAATGTGACTGACAACTTGAAAGAGTGTAACCCGTCATTTTCAAGCCACATGGGAATTGTTCCCGACTCTGGACACTGTCCTGATTCCACCGCGCTAGCTGTGTGCTTAATTAAATTCGCAATCTCATACAGCCGCTGTTCCTTTGATCCATCGTTCTTCTTAAATGCGCCGATGCCTTGATTGATCCATCGGAAGAGATCGATTGCCATCGACACTTGAACGGCATAGTTCTCCCAAGCCGTGACCGCACCAAAGTAACGATTGACGTGCGGGTTATCGGGCTTGTTTCTATCTAGGTACTCTTGTGTAAGCCGCCGAGCTTCGTGGTACGCGAGGAATGCATTCTGCGCCCGCCTAATGAACGCCAAGACCACCTGGCGCCAGCGATCCTTGAAGTGCCCCCTGAGTACGTTGTTCAGGAAGTGGTTGCCCACCCAATGTGGAGCCTGAGGAAAACGTTGTGTCAGATCTGGGATGTCTGAGGACGTAAACCCAAAAATTCCTGGGGCCAGGAATTTGTTGAGGATTTCTGGATTCCACTTCATGGCAACATAACTAATATTTATATGGTTTCCATATAATATGCATTGCTATTTTATCTCACAGGTATCCATCGGGCATTTTACTCCCTTACCGCCACGTTTCAAGAAATGCTTGGAGCCGTGGCACTTACCTCAAATGGTAGAAAAAGAAACAGTTTCATACCTGATGAAATTTTGTTTACTTCTATTTCAGTAATATAATTGTGTCAAGCGGGGAAAAAGGAGGGATTTTATTTTAGATCCCATACGGGCGATTTCGGGTTCTAGTCGTTCGCTTCACTCGTGGATAATATGGCGAGGGACCATAATCGAACCGGGGCGCCTTCTTTTTTCTGATTGCGGCAAACCACTCGGATGGATTTCTCAAACGTGATGGCATTCCTTTTGAATGAACGCCATCCACCGAAACGGTAGGGCGGGGAGGAGGTGAATATGGTTGTTCCCGCCTCCGAAGAGATCAGGCGGTTTCCAGATCCCACTGCCCCGCGGCCCCGGGTCTTTGCCTTCTCCCAGATCTGTTTTCCCTCCCCCGAACCCGGGAGAGGGGTGCCCAGGAAAAGGCGCCCCAGATCAGAGGCCCGCCACGAGGGCGATTCTTCCCCGTCTATGTAAATCTCTATTGGAAAAAAGCAAAGATCCGGTGAATCGGGCTGCTCGACAGCCATTTGTATCCCGGTTAAAGCCCCCTTTCCGGAAACTTCGGCAAGTGCGACTGCCCCGCCCGGCTCGAGTGCGACACCTTCCACGCTGGCGAAGCGGGGAACGGCAAAACGGCCCCAGTCGAGGTTTCGATCCACCCGGTTGGCGAAAACCATGATGAACAGGCCCACATCGGTGCATTGACGAAGGCTCGCGAGGATATCCGCGGGGTAATCTTCCTCGTTATCGAAAACCTGTCGCAGTGTTTTTCCCGGGCTGTTTTTCTCGAGCCATTGCATGAGCCCTTCCGTATCCTGCGGGGCCTCGATCGATACGCGACATTTGCCGTCGAAAGGAAGGTTGAGGAGGCGGAAGGCGCTCGTATGGTTTCCCCCTTTTTTCCGGTGGAGCTGGCTCGGGCACACAATGTTTTCAGCCCCCTCCCAGAATGGAAAGGGATCGAACCAGGTGGCGAAAAGATGTTCTGTGGGTGTGCGAACCATGGGGGACGAGCTCCCGGGATCGGTCCTGATACTGAGATGGCTGCGGCGGAGGGCGTCGGCGCTTCCCGGGGTGCCGATCCGGAGGCAGCGAAGCGTGCCCCTTCCGGGGAGATCGAGCAGTGTGGCGGTTTTCCCCGGATCGATCTCTCCATCCTCCATGTAACGAAGGATGGCCCGTCCGGCCGGCACGCCCCCATCCAAACCGGTCAGACGTCCCGCCAGTTCGGAAATATCGCCGGTTCGAACCGGTCCCGGTTCAGGCCTCCCCACCAGGATATGGGCCTCCACCGTGATGCCGGGGGCCGGTTCCAGGGTTTCCATCTCGAGGGCAAAAAAGTGGTGAAAAGCAAAAGGCGAGCGATCAAGGGAGACCATCCCGGACCACTTTTCGCCCTTTCTGAGGCAAAAGGCATCGGAGATTGCAAACGCCCCCTGATCCCCGTTGTCCAGTCCCGCTGCCAGGGTATGTGGCCTCCAGGAGGCCTGGACGTCTTGATCTGCTTTCATCTTCAACACCACGGGAATTTCAGTGATGCCTTGAGCTATTCCGGTGAAGCAAAGTCCGATCTCGCGGATTTCCCCTCCCCTTTCGGATTGCATATCAACAAGGGTATAGCGTTTCGTTTTTTCATTTACCCGGCTTTTTCCATAAAGGAAGAGAGGGGCCTGGGTGTTGCCGAAATCCGCCGGGAGCTCAGATCTGGAGCAGCGGCGCTCGATGTGGATTTCCCCCTCGACCGCTCCCGACTCCCGGTTCGCCTCGAGGAAAACAGCGATGGATTTTTTGTGCGGGATCAATAATCCGCGCTGGAAATAAGTCAAGCCCCTGGAAGGATCCAGTGTCTGGCCGGCGATCGCGGTGGTGAAATTATGGGAGATCCCTCCGGAACCGAAGAAAAGTCCCAGGGGCTCGTTGCAGATCTCTTCCCCATCCCGGAAAATGTGGATGCGGGCATGGGAACTCCTTTCCGGATCTCCCGTTATGGAAAGATGAACGCGGCAAAGCCGGCCCGCGCCGGAAAATTCGCTGATTTTTTCAGTCCCGCCCGGCTCGATAAGGGGAACCATCTCCGAATGCGTTTTCATGGGCCCCTGTTCAGGATCACCATCCAGGAGATTGAGCCGACGGGTCACGTCCTCAGCTTTGGCATCTTCGATATTCGATTTTTCCTCTTCTTCTCGCTGGAGATACACAACCGACTGGACATCCAGGGTTGTGGTTCCTTTGACTTCCCCCTGGCCGGGCTGGCCGTTATGCCAAATGATTCGCAAACTCTTATCGAACAGGATGGGATCCTTGAAAAAGATTCGAAAGGCGGATGTGGCCCTTTCGGTGTTTCCGGGTTCGTGGATCGAAAGCGTGCACCCCGCATCCGGCGTGATAAAGGGATTGATGTAATAGATGCCCCCGAGCAGGAATCCCTCGGTTCCGGAGCTGGCGTATTCCGCCTTTTTCTCGCCATCCACAAGGAATTCGAAATTGCCCTCCATGTATTGCCCCCCGCTGTCCCTGTTGCACATTGCTATCTGGAGGCTGTGATACAAGCCGCGCCCCTCGATATCGAGGATTTGCACTTCTGTTCCCGTTCCCCGCACTTTATGTTCCCGGAGGGATTGGATCCGACATCTCCCCATTCTCCCGAGTCGCGGCAATCGACCCCCGTCCCAGAGTCCGTAAGTGACTTCAGTTCTGATCTCCGGGATTGTGCCTCCCGGGGGTGGGATAATCCGGATGCGGCAACTCCTGGAAAAAGGGATCCTGAGATCCCGGGATAACAGGAGCCATTGATCATTGCCTTTTTTCCTGCAGGAAAAGGCCGCGCCCCGGGTGACATAGGGTTTGCCCCCCATGGCGATGAAATAAAACTGGTCCAGGTAGGTTCTGATGCCCGGCGTGGATTCATCGTCGATCCAGACAGTCAAAACAGAGTTTCGGATATCCTTCTCAGAATCGCCGGAAAGGGCGTCGATCAGGATGCGGTCGATTGCCCCGGCGCCCCGGATGTCGCAAAGTGTCAGGGGTTTCTCGTGAGAAATTCCGGATTTTTCCGTCACCTTCATTTGCATCTTTCGAAGGGACACATCGCCGTCCAGGCGCCATAAACGGGGTCCTGCGGCGATATCCGGATCGTCCGGTCCAGCCACCCAGATCGGGCTCGACCAGGCCATGGAGCTGTCTTCCATCTCGGCCCGGACATAATAATAATCCTCCCCTTTCGGGCCCGGCTCCCTGTCGATCCACTCGATCTTACGGCACCATCCATTGCCGGGAAACTTCGCTGCCGCTTTCCCGTTTTTGAAAAAAACGATTTCCCTGATATTCGTCGATCCCGCGAGCTCGGCTTTCAGAACCCGTGGGGAGAGCCTGACCGGTTGAGCGAGCCTCGAACCCATGGGGGAACCGTCAAGTGTGAACTCCAGGATATGCCTCCGTCCCGCGCTGGTGGCATAGCAGCGGCGGTTGTAGAGTCCCAGCCAGAGGGCGTCCCGGGTGCGGGTGGTCGCTTCCACGGCAGTGAGGGCCGTCAGCGGGTAAGGATGTCCCTGGTGGGGTATGGTGTTGAGACCGGGACGGGAGGTATGGGTATCGCTCCCTCCGGCGAAGCCCATATGATACCCCATGTTCAGGGCGTCTTGGATGAAATTCCCCTCTTCTACTTGCGGGAGTTGGTACCGGTCGCCTGGCGCCTCGGAGGAACCCCAGTCGGAAAAAATCTCGGCCAATCGTTCGAATTTCTCGCTGTGCCCGGACCAGTCTGTTCCGAAGTGGGTCTTGTGAGGCAGGCCGGTATGATGGGGAATGGCGATCACATCGCGTCCCTCGAGCATTTCCCAGAGTTTTTCCACGGTTGGGGTGTTGTGCCACAAGGGCATCCAGGGATGAAGATCCTCGTCCGTGCGGCGAAAGATGAGGTGCTTGTGATCGGGACGGCCCTGCGACGGGGCCGGGCGCCTTTCTCCCCGGGCCCATTCAAAGCCGAGGAACGGAACGAATTTCCCCGGCTTGTACCATTCATCCGCCAGTTTTTTCAACTTCTCGATTTTTTCATCGTTCAATGCCCAGTTGTGATCCGTGAGTGCGATCATGTCCAGTCCAGCCACGTCCCGCGCCCAGCGGTAGTATTCCTCGGGAGTGCGGGCGCCGTCGCTCAAGCTCGAGTGCCCGTGCAGATCCCCCCAATGGAGTAAACGTCGAGGCGCCTCCCTTCCCGCGTGAACCGGCAGGCCGAAAGGGAGGAATACCCCGTTGGGATCCTTTGCCGTCAGGAGATAATATCCCTCTTCGGGCAGGATGGGAGGGGACGCCGGGTGAAAGATGCCCGGTTTTGTCTGTTGAAATTCAATGGTAACACAAGGGGGCTGATCCGTGGAATTCGGCGATTGCGGTCCCTCGCAAAAAACCACGGGAGGCGCGGGCATTTCGCACGGATCGCCGTTTTTCCCGATGGCCACGATTTGAAGATCCAGGGGTTTCCCCGCCTGAACGCGGCTCGTGCCCAAAAGGGCCAGCTGAGGGTCCATCTCCTTCGGGAACGCCACGTTCTTGAAAAAATCCGCAGAAGCCAAAGATAATAAACACGGAAAAAGGAATATTGCCATTTTTTTCATGGTTTCCTTCCTGGTGCGATTTTGTCCGTACTTCGTGTTGTCAACTTTAGAGACCGTGATCCCAAACGATCCATTTCCGGTCAAGTCCAGATTGTCCCTGCAATTCCTCCCTGAAGGACAAACCGTCCCAAATCCACGGCTGGGAGAGGCGGAATGGAGATTCCGGATATAACGTCTTTTACAATCGAGCCAGAAAGAAATACATCAGTGGGAAGAGGGGGGCACTGATCAAGAGGAAAAAGCCCCTTGTTTACATCGACTGCCCGCATTGCGGGATACACCGGATGAATCGGTGGAAAAAGAGGGGGATTTTATTATATAATTATATAAACTGACCCCACATTGGGGGTTGACATCGGTGGGAGGGGATATTATAGTTTCTGCATTGATACTTAAATAAAAAGGGCTCATGTGAACGATCCGGAAAATATCGCCCGCATCTTCAAGGTGCTCTCTGTGGAAACACGGGTGCGCATGATCGAAATCCTGAAACAAAGACCCCTTTGCGTCAATGCCCTGGCCTGCCGGCTGGATATCACCCCGGCTGCGGTTTCACAGCATCTCAGGATTCTCCGCGATGCAAATATCGTCAAGGCCGAGAGGAAAGGCTATTTCGTTCACTACCGCCTGAACAAGACAACCCTTGCCCTTTGGAACAGGATCGCCCGGGGTCTGCTTCACACGAAACGGCAGGGACAAAAGAGGCGTCATACCTGAGAAAAAGCAGTTTGCGTTTCGAGGGAAAGGAAGCTCATGACATCTGAAAAGAGAGTTGCCATAGCCGCATCCGGACTGGCCAAACATTTCGACGATGTCACAGCGGTGGAGTCCGTGACCTTCGATATCCGGGAAGGCGAGTTGTTCGGCTTTCTCGGTCCCAATGGAGCGGGCAAGACCACAACCATCAACATGCTGACCGGGCTGGCCCGGCCAGAGGCGGGAACGATTCACATCTCCGGCATCGACTGTTCGCAAAAACCCAAAGCCGCTCAGCATCTGATGGGCATCGTGCCGGATGAAAGCAATCTCTACCCCGAACTGACCGGATTCGAGAACCTGTGCTTCTGCGGAGCGCTCTATGGGATGCCAAAGCGAAAACGCGAGGTCCGGGCCCGGACGCTCCTCGAAACATTCGGGCTTTCGAATGCGGCGGGGCGAAAGTTCGGGGGGTATTCCAAAGGCATGAAGAGAAAGCTGACCATCGCGGCCGGGATCATCCACCAGCCGCCGATTCTGTTCCTGGACGAACCCACCACGGGCATCGACGTGGCCAGCGCCCGCCAGATTCGACATCTGATCGCGGATATGAATGCCGGGGGCGCCACGATCCTCCTGACGACCCACTACATCGAAGAGGCGGAACGCCTTTGCCGCCGGATCGCGTTCATTGTCGAGGGACGCATTGTTCGAATCGATACCATCGAGAATCTCATGCGGGAGACCCAGGGCCGCCACGTGGTCGAGTTCACCGTGTCGAACGCGGCATCCGACATGTTCGAAACGATTCCGTCTTCTTTTCCGGGGCTTCGATGCCGCGCGGTTTCATCCAGCGTTTTGAGGGTGGAATCGCCCGAACCGATCCACATCGGTCCCCTGGTGCGGCTTTTGGAGGAGCAGGGTTCCGAGGTGTCCGAGGCGAGGAAGATTCGTCCTTCCCTCGAAGACGTTTTCGTTCATGTCACGGGCATCGAAGCGATCGCCATGAAGCAGGAGCGAGAAAAAGGCGGAAAAGGAGGCCGCTCATGAAGAGCTGGATCGCCTTCTGGAATATCCTGTCGAAAGATATGCGTTCCTACTATCTCAAGCCGCCGAACATCAGTTGGGGACTGGTTTTTCCCCTGGCCTGGACCTCCATGTTTTTCATCAAGTCGGGCCAGGGGCTCGACAACATCAATATCCTGCTGCCCGGTGTGATGGCGGTGTCCGTATTGTTCGGAACGACGTCCATGCTGGCGGTCACGGTCACGTTCGAGAAGAAGGGGCGATCCTTCGAGCGTCTTTTGCTGGCGCCTGTTCCGCTCAAGCTTCTGATGCTGGCAAAGACCTCCGGGGCAATCATATTCGGGATGGCCAATGCCTTCGTACCTGTTGTAATGGCCGCTTTTCTCGTGGATCTTTCCGGAGTGAACTGGTCGGCTCTCCTGCCCGCCATCTTCCTGATCGCGGTCAGTTCGACCTTTCTGGGACTCTTCATTGCCGTGTCGGTCAGCGAGGTGTTCGAGGCCCAGACCTTCTCGAACTTTTTCCGTTTTCCCATGATATTTTTGTGTGGTCTTTTCTTCCCGATCGCGAAACTGCCCTTCTTCCTGAAGCCGCTTTCCTACGTCCTCCCATTGACATACGGGGTGGACGTCCTCCACGGGGCCATAAACGGCGCCGGCACAATGCCATATGCTTTCAGCCTGGCCATGCTCGGTTGTTTCTGCCTCGGGCTTTTTGCCATAAGTTTGTACAATATCCGGAGGAAATGGATTCTCTGAGATATGATCTCCCGTCTTTCTTCAGAGAGAAATGAAAGGAAGAGGCTTTTTCGAATAATTGTAATTTCCCGTGAACTTTTATTCTTTCGCCTTGAATTTTGTCATCCTGCTTTGTTATAGAATTGTTGCGGTTCTGGATTGAGTACGAAAGGAATTCATCGAAGGAAAGAGCCGGACACTGATCATGAAGAAAAAGCCTCTTGTTTACATCGACACTTCAGTCATTGGTGGTCTTTTTGATGAGGAGTTTCAAAAGGAAAGCCGAGCACTCTTCGATATGGCCAAGGCAGGTAAAATACTGTTCATGGTCTCGGATATTGTCATTGATGAACTGGTCGGAGCATCCCGGGAAATTCAGAAGGAACTTGAATCACTACCAAAACAATGCCTGAGAATTTGTCGATCAAACGAGGAAACCAACTCATTGATGGATCAATATTTAAAAGCCCGTGTCCTTGGTCCATCCAGCAGTCATGACGCTCATCATGTTTCTATTGCAACGGTTTTTGGCGCCGATATGATCGTAAGCTGGAACTTCAGGCATATCGTCCATTTTGAGAAAATCCGGGGGTTCAATTCGGTGAATATTCGCCTGGGATATGGCCCGATTGAAATCTTCAGCCCGAAAGAGGTGGTATAAATGAATAAAACCAAAACATTCGATTGTGTGGAAATGAAACAGGAATTGCAGTCGAAAATGTCCCGAAGACTAAAGGATGTTCCGGGCAAGAATATATCCGAGAAAATCCAGTATGAACTCGAGCACAGCGACAGCCCCATGGCAAAATTCTGGAGGGAAAGGAATCCTTCTTGAGTTTTGTTTACGGGTTTTTGATTTAACCAGGAGGGACAAAAAGGCGGGACATCATAAACCAACCCCAGACTTTTAATAGTATCTGATATATCCTTTTCTTGACAGGGGAATCCGATATTCCTTTTAGTATCATTCCTAGTGGAGAAATGAATGATCAAATATGAAATCATCATGTACTGGTCCGGGGAGGATCAGGTTTTTGTCTCGGACGTTCCGGAACTTCCCGGATGCCCGGCTCATTGAGACAGCCAGGAATTCGCTTTGAAGAATGTGAAAAATGCCATTTCCCTGTGGATCGATACGGCCAGGGAATTTGGCGACCTGATCCCGGAGCCGAAAGGCAGACGTTTGTTGCTTGCCTGATAACCATAATACGCATTATTTCTTTCCTAACCTGAATCTCTTATCATGACGTGGCATGTTTACATTCTCGAGTGTTCCGATGGAACCCTTTATACGGGTTGTACATCCGATCT
>Ga0272442_10000079_pt1 | contig 146911 bp, 176 predicted proteins | sample SSMForm2O_FD_200262 | JGI IMG/M metagenome (GOLD analysis project Ga0272442, IMG submission 200262) | Marine sediment archaeal communities from Little Sippewissett salt marsh, Falmouth, MA, United States - SSM-Form-2O | ecosystem: Environmental > Aquatic > Marine > Wetlands > Sediment ... | reverse complement strand
ATGTTTAAACTGGAAATTGGGAACTCATTATTCTCAAACAGATGATTTTGGATTGCCAACACAAAAAGATTTAAATTCAAGCAGACAAATCTGGACAGTAAATTACTCATTGTCGGGGGCTTATCTCTACGAGTACTCGGATTTGTACTCCGACAGTCCCAATCTTGCGAGTTCCTATGGCAATGGCAGGGTGGTGGTTGCGAAGCCACGAAGTGGCTGAGCTTTTCGTGAATTTTTTTGTAAACCAGTTAATTTATTAATTCTTTATTCTTTTTATCATTCCTGGCCTCAGGCCAGGCCACATGTCAGTATATTAGCACATTATTTAGATTTATTTTAAGTCATAAAATTCAAGAGTTTCTTGCGAGGAACTTTGGTGGCAGATTATATTTGATAATTAATACACTGGCTAATTCATCGAGGGCTTATCTCAACAAGAACTCGGATTTGAACTCCAACAATCCCAATCTTGCGAATTCCAATGACAATGGCAAAATGACTTGGTCTGGGGCAGTTACTTTATTGAAATATACAAAAATCTTTATTCAGAAATCATTTCCTTGCAAAATCTTATTCTGGCTTGGAGAAAATCCAGAAAAGGAAAAACTAAAAAAAGTTATGTCAAAATATTTGAAGAAAATCTAATAGAAAATCTTTTTAACTTGCATAAAGGATTAAAAAATCAAACATACTCTCCCAACTCTTTAAAGAAATTTGTTCTTAGAGATCCAAAAACTCGTAAGATATGCAAATCTGAATTTAGAGATAGAATTGTTCATCATGCCTTATGTAACATTATTGAGCCAATTTTTGATAAGGAATTTATTTATGATAATTCTGCTAATAGAAAAGGAAAGGGAACTTTATTTGCAATCAAAAGATTTGATTTTTTTAAAAGAAAAGTTACATATAATTTATCTAAGACAGCTTTTTGTTTAAAAGCAGATATTAAGCATTACTTTAAAGAAATTAATAGAGAAATATTATTAAAAATAATAAGAAAAAAAATTAATTGTAAACAAACTTTAGAACTCATTAAATTAATATTAAATAATTTTAAAGAATTCAGGGGAATGCCTCTGGGAAATTTAACTTCACAATTTTTTGCTAACCTTTATCTTCATGAACTGGATTATTTTGTAAAACATAAATTAAAAGCAAAATATTACATAAGATATGTTGATGATTTTGTTATCTTGCATAAATCAGAGATACAATTAAAAATCTGGAGAAAAAAGATTAATAACTTTTTACGAAATGCATTAAAAATTGAACTTCATAAAGATAAATCTAAGATAATAAATCTTTCAAGAGGGATTGATTTTGTAGGATTTAGAAATTTTTATTTTCATAAATTATTAAGAAAGAGGAATATTAAAAATATGGAAAGAAAGATAGAATTATTTAAAGACAGAATAATCCCCCCCGACAAGTTTACAGAGATATTTCAAGGATGGAAAGCTTATGCTAACCAGGGCAATACTCACAAATTAATAAATAATTTAATAAAGGAATTAAATTTAAGATAAGAATATGGGCACAAATAAGAACATTTATAAATATGTGCCCACATATTAATCTATGGTATACCATGAAATAAGAAAGATTAATGGAAAACTGCAAAATTATCTCGTTTATAATAGAAGAAAAAATGGGAAATGGATTAAAAAAAGTAGATTCATTGGTTCAGGGAAACTTTCTCCTTTTCAAATATCTAAATTAAAAAAACAATTTGAAAAAGATTTAATCTTAAAAAAACAATATCTCCATATGATTTCATCGCAAGTAAGAAAAATAGAGGAGATGAAACAAAAATATATTGATAAAACAAAAAAACTTTCAAAACAAGAATTTGAAAAACTAAGAGAGGCTTTTTTTACTGAATTAACCTACGACAGCAATGCAATAGAGGGGAATTCCCTATCCTTAGAAGAGACTTCTTTAATTATAAATGAAAAAATTGTCCCAGAAGGAAAAACAATAAGAGAGATTCATGAAGCAAAAAATCATGCAACAGCATTGAAATTCTTAGAGGATTATAGAGGAGATTTAAATGAAGAGTTAATTTTAAAGTTGCATTCAATTATTTTAAAAACCATCTCAGATAGATTTGCAGGAAAATACAGAAAAAATTCTGTTAGAATTTCAGGGAGCACATTTAAACCTCCAGAACCAGAAAAAGTGCCTCAACTTATTAGGAATTTAATTTACTGGTATAAAAAAAATAAAAAACAGCATCATCAATTTGAATTAGCAGTTATCACTTCTATGAAGTTTGTCACAATTCACCCTTTTATTGATGGGAATGGAAGAGTATCAAGATTATTAATGAATTTTTTATTAAGGAAAAAAAATTACCCTTTGATTAATATTTACAATAAATATAGACAAAAATATCTTCAAGCAGTTAGAAAAGCAAATGACAGTGATTATTCTCTAATTTTTCCCTTGTTGATAAAGATACTCGAACAAAATTTAAAAGAATTCAATATAAAATGAACTTTTATTCATTAAAAAAAGAGGAAGTATTGCAAAAACTAAGTTCTTCTGAAAAAGGATTAAGTTCTTTAGAAGCAGAAAAAAGATTAAAACAGTTTGGAAAAAACAAAATAAAAAAAATTCATACTCTAAATCCATTAAAAATATTATTAAGCCAATTCAAATCTTTTTTAATTTATATTTTAATAATAGCAATTGCAATTTCTTTTTTTATAGGCCACAAAATAGATGCAATAGTAATCTTAGTAATAGTTCTATTAAATGCAGGAATTGGTTTTTTTCAGCAATATAAAGCAGAAAAAGCAATAATTAGTTTAAGAAAACTCCTAGTTCCAACATCAATAGTTATTAGAGATGAAAAACAAAAAGAAATTCCTTCAGAACAATTAGTTCCAGGAGATATTATTTTATTAAAAACAGGAGATAAAGTAAATGCAGACTGCAAAATTCTTGAGCCAGAAAACTTACAAACAAATGAAGCAATTTTAACAGGAGAAAGCACTCCTATAGGAAAACAAGATAAAACTCTTTTAGAAAATACAATTTTAGCAGAAAGAATAAATATGCTTTTTACAGGAACACAAATTGTAAGAGGAAAAACAAAAGCAATTGTAACTGCAACAGCAATGGAAACTGAGTTTGGAAAAATAGCACAAAAACTTCAGACAGTAAAAATACAAAAAACTCCAATACAAAAAAGACTAGACAAATTCTCAAAACAATTAGGAATAATTATTCTGCTTTTAGTTGCAATAATTTTTGCTTTAGGATTTTTTATAACTCATGATGGAACGAATTTTTTTCTAACAGCAATTGCATTAGCAGTTAGTGCAATTCCAGAAGGACTTCCAGCTGTTTTAGCAATTTCATTTGCAATTTCTTCAGTATTTATGTCAAAACAAAATGTTCTGATTAGAAAACTTCCAGCAGTTGAAAGTTTAGGAAGTGTAACAGTAATTTGTTCAGATAAAACAGGAACACTAACACAAGAAAAAATGTCTGTACAAGAAATAATAATCGGAAATAAACAATACAAAATAAATCAAAAAAACATTTTATTAGACAATAAAAAAATTAATCCAAAAAAACAAATAGAAATTTATTCATTAATAAAAACAGCTTTATTATGTAATAATGCAAGATTTGAACAAGAAAAAAACGAGTATGTTTTTCTTGGAGATCCAACAGAAGAAGCACTTCTAAGATTAGGATTAGATTTAGACATAAGCAAAAAACAATTAACAGAACAAGAACCAAAAGTAAAAGAATTTGAATTTAATCCAAAAAGAAAAATGATGTCTATTTTAAGAAATGCAGGAACAAATAATGTTTTATATTCAAAAGGAGCTTCTGAGAAAATAATTAATTTATCTTCATTTGAATTAATTAATGGAGAAATAAAAAGATTAACTAAAAAAAGAAAAATAGAATTATTAGAACAAGCTTCATATTTAGAAAAAAAAGCATTAAGAGTTTTAGGTTTTGCATATAAAAATTTTAACAAAAAACAACAAGCTCAAGAGAACTCTTTAATCTTTTTAGGATTTGCAGGAATGCTTGACCCTCCTCGTCCAGAAGTAAAAAATGCAATTCAGCAATGTAAAAATGCAGGCATAAAAATAAAGATTATAACTGGAGATTCTGCATTAACTGCTTCAGCAATTGCATATAAAATAGGAATTACAGGAAAAATGATTCTTGGAGAAGATTTAAATAAAATTTCAGAACAAGATTTAGAATCACAAATTCAAGAAATCGCAATCTTTGCAAGAACAACTCCTGAACAAAAATTAAAAATAACCCAGGTTCTTCAAAAAAGACAAGAAACAGTTGCAATTACAGGAGACGGAGTTAATGATGTTTTAGCTTTAAAATCCGCAGATATTGGAGTTGCAATGGGAAAAAGAGGCTCAGATGTTGCAAGAGATGTTTCAGATATAATTTTATTAGATGATAATTTTGCCTCAATTGTTTCAGGAATTCAAGAAGGAAGAAAAACTTATGATAACATAAAAAAATTCACAAAATATCTTTTAGCAGTTAATTTTTCTGAAATATTTTTAATTTTAATAGCCTTACTTATGAAATTTCCTCTTCCACTTTTACCATTACAAATACTTTGGATAAATCTTGTCACAGATTCTCTTCCAGCATTATCTTTGGTTTTTGAAAAACAAGAAAATGTTATGAGCACAAAACCAAGAAAAGAAAAAAGCATTTTAACAGGAATTTGGAAATTTATTTTAATTGCCGGATTATTAACTTTGCTTGCTAAATTTTCAATGTTTTTTATTTCATATAATTCCTCTATTCCTTTAGAAAAAACAAGAACTCTAGTTTTAACAACTGCTATTTTATTTGAGTTATTTTTTATTTATACTTGCAGAAGCAATAAATCCTTATTTAAAACAGGAATCTTTTCAAACAAGTGGTTAAATCTAGCTGTATTAATTTCATTTGCTTTACATTTAGTTTTAATCTACACTCCTTTAGCAAACTTTTTTGGAGTTGTAAGTCTTTCATTAAGAGATTGGATTTATATGTTGCCTTTTGCTTTATCAGGATTAGTTATTTTTGAAATAGGAAAGATAGTGAAACAATTAAAAAAAGAAAAATCTTTAGATTAATATGTTAATAGAGAACTTTTTATTATTCATAGTTGCAGGTTTTTTCTTAGTGCTTAGTGGAATATTTTTAGTAAAATCTCTTGATAAAATTGCTTCTTTTTTAGGAATATCTGAATTCAGTGCAGCATTTATTTTAATGGCTTTTGCAACTTCTATTCCAGAATTATTTGTTGGAATTTCTTCTGCATTACAAGGAGTTCCTCAATTAAGTATGGGAAATATTCTTGGAGCAAATATAATTGATTTAACATTATTAACTGGCATTTTTATTTTAATGGCTAAAGGAATAAAATTTAAATCAAAAAAATTAGGCAAAGAAATTTACTTTATGTTTGGAGGAATTTTACTTTTAATTATTTTATATTTAATAGGCAATTCTCTTTCAAGGATAGATGGAGTTATTTTATTGTGTTTATTCTTAACACACACATTATTAATAATGAAAAAAAGAAAAAGATATTACAAAAAATCAAATAATTCAGAAAAGTATCAACAAAAAAGATTATTATATGTTCTTGTTTTTATGATTTCATTAATTGTTTTATTTGTTTCCTCTAAATATGTTGTTCAATATTCTAGTAGTATTGCACTTGATTTAAATCTTCCAGAGATTTTTATTGGATTATTTTTAATTTCTATTGCAACAACTCTTCCTGAATTAGTTTTTGGAATTAATGCTGTTATATTAAAACATCCAGAAATGTCAATAGGAGATCAAGCTGGAACAATTTTCACAAATACTTGTTTAATCCTTGGAATAGTTGCATTGATTCATCCAATAACTGTTTCATTTAACCCCTTCCTAATATCAGGAGCATTTATGTTAATCTCAGCATTTATTTTTGTAGCATTTGTAAAAAGTGGAAAAAAATTAGATATTTATGAAGGAATCTCTTTAATTGGATTATACTTTTTCTTTGTTATTATTCAATTTTTAATACGTTCTATTATTTAGAATAAATCAGTAAAATAAGCAGTAGAAGAAATTGTTTAGAAAATACAATAAAGCTTTTAGTAGTTCTATGCTGAAATTCTCGCAAAAGCTTGAATCTTACACAAGAACTCTATCAACGTCATGTTCTTTGACGGCATTGGTTGTCTCGTTTTGCGAATGGCTTCGAGCTTAGATGCATTCAGCTCTTATCCATCTAATGCGTAGCTATGCAGCCTGCCATTTGACAACTGCTCACCAGAGGCATCCAAGTCCTGTTCCTCTCGTACTAAGAACTTGTTTCACTCAGACAACAACACACCTAGTAGATATCATACAAACTGTCTCGCGACGTTCTTAACCCAGCTAACGATCCCTTTTAATACGTGAACTCCGGCACCCTTGCACGCTTCTGCACGCGCAGGATAGGAAGAGCCGACAGCGATGTACCAAACCGCCCCGTCAATATGGACTATCGGGGGCGACAAGCCTGTTATCCTTGGGGTAACTTTTCTATCAGACACGGCTTCTATTAAAAAAGCACGTGGGTTCACTAGGCCCGACTTTCGTCTCTGCATTTTTTGCTTTTCAAAATACAGTCAGATAAACTTTTGCCCTCGCACTCAACTCCAGATTTCCAAACTGGATGAGTTTATCTTTGGGTCCTATCGATATCTTTTCGACAGGGCACCGCCCCAGTCAAACTGCCCGCCAGTTGCTGTCCCATAAATGGTAAGCCATTTTAAGAAAAATGAGTAGTATTACACTGTTGCTCCACTATCACCGAAATGATAGCTTCAACGCTCCTACTTATTCTGTGCATTTCTCTTAAAATAACAACAACAAGTTGCAGTAAAGTTCCACAAGGTCTTCGCTTCCCACTAGGTGTCTCCGGTCTTTTCACCGGAAGATGTGTTCAGAGGGCTCTAATTGGGGACAGCGACAACCTCGTTAAACCATTCATGCAAGTCGCAATTCATACGACAAGGTATTACGCTCAATTGTGTTATTCTGAATCAAGTAGATTCAACTCTTTATGTCGCCATAAAGTTCGGACTATATCTTCTGCATACAAATATTATGCAGTCTGGCGTATAGTCTCTGAGGATTCTTTTTATAAATAAAAAGCCTTTCCTGCTGATTGTCCGCAATTTGAAATTTTTACTGTTAATTTCTTAACGAGTATTCAAATATTCTCGGAGTTTCCAGCATATAGCCAGATTTTACTAAGGCATTGTAACATACCTTAAGCATTCTGTTACTTTTGTTTTCAAAAAGAAAACTGACCAATTAAATTGGCGGTCTTGTGCGAACAAGACTCTGTATGTCTCCATACAGATCGGACTATATCTTAATAATAAAAATTATTTCTGACGTATAGTCTCTGAGGATTCTAAAGATTTCAAAACATCATCAAGATTATATCTTCTTTGCTTCCCTCCTCGATTCATTGCAAAAGCTTTTTTTAGCAGTTCACGAAATTTTTTAACATCTCCATGTTGATGTTCTGCCAAGGCTTCTACAATTTCAGCAAAGAGTTCAAAATCTCTTTGTTTTGTTATTAATTTATATTTCCTAAAAAATGGGATTATGCATTCTACTAAATCCTTTCTACTATGGACATAGTATTGCAATGTATTTTCTTGACCATATTTTTTAATTATTCTTCCACACCCAATAATTTTTTTGAGTATTTTAAGAATTTCTTTTTGATCTTTATGTTGAGTTACATGAAAGACCGGATCAAGAACCCATCTAACTTTTGCAGATTTTTGTTTTTTTAAGGATATACAAAAACATCCTTCACCATCTACAAAACCAGTTAAATAATAAATTAATTGTTTTTTATTCATAACCCTCATATAAGGGTTAGATTATTTAAATAACTTTAGTTTCCTGCTGATTATCTTTATTTTTTAGATTTTTACCGTTGATAAAACTGGTACTAAAAACCTTACAAGACGTTCCAGCATACAGTCAGATTTTGTGACCCCCTTGTCAAGGGTCATAGTTACCCCCGCCGTTTCATGGGCCTTAGCCCCCTTGAAAAGGGGTTTGAGACACCACGACTGGGCAGGTCTCACCAAGTATACAAGTCTTTTCAGATTAGCACTTGGCTACGTTTTTGGTAAACAGTCGGGCCGTCCTTGTTACTGAGATCTACTAATGCATACAACTTTCGAAATACACAAAAATAGACATCCCTTCAGCCGAAGCTACAGGACTAACATGCCGAATTCCCTCAATTAGTTTTACCCTTCATGTCTTAGCCTACTAAGCTAGAGCATCAGTGCTGATTATGGGTACAGCTATTTAACCAAGAGTATTATCTTTTCACTGGTTCTTGGATTCAATGATTTTGTTTAGTAAATTCTTTTGCGTCTTAGAATTACTCTCGACAAACTTCTTTACTAAAACACTCCGTGGAGTGCTCATTTATCCTAAAACAAATAACACTATATAAGATTAAATTAGTTCAGGAATATTAACCTGATATCCATCGTTGTATTCAGTTAAGGTACAACTTAGGTGCTGACTAACCCTTTGCTAACATATATGGCAAAGGAAACCTTGCTCTTTCGACAGTCTCTGTTCTCAAGAGACTCTCATCCTACTACCACCAGGATTCTCATTGCTTTTCGCTCCATTCCTCTTCTCAGAGAAACTTCTGCGCAAAAAGCACGCCTGCTTACCAGAACATTCATCTGAATGTCTCCAAAGTATCGGTACTATGTTTAGCCCCGTCCATTTTCAAGGCCCTGAACCTCAATGGGTGAGCTGTTACGCTTTCTTTAAAAGATAGCTGCTTCTAAGCTTACATCCCCAGTGTCTCAGGTTCAAGACACTCTTTGATACACTTAACATAGATTTTGGGACCTTAACTTTGGTCTCCCTTGTTCGGGTCTCGGAACAGTATCTTACATACTGGCCCTGTTTCCTGTTTTAAGCAACTAATAGTTTCTGAGTTGGAAAGATTTCCGTAAGCAATAGCTCCTGCAAAATCTATCCGTACTTTACACCATTAGCAAACTAAACAAGACTATACGAAGGCATATTTCAGCAGGAACCAGCCATCGCCAGATTAGATAAGCTTTTCACCCCTATTCACAGATTATCCAAGTGCATGTACACAACAGCGGTTCAGACCTCCATCCTCTTTTCAGAAGACTTCATCTTATCCATGAATAGATCATCTGGCTTCAGGTCTTTTCCATGTGACTAATCGCCTTTTCAGACTTGCTTGCGCTTTGGTTACTCTAAAAAGATTAGCCTCGCCACATAAAAAAACTCCCTGGCCCGTTCTTCGAAACGTACGTTACAAACTTTTAATTAAAGTCAGTAACCAACTGTAACTGATAGATTTCAAGTCTTTTAACTCTCTATTATGAGTACTTTTCAGCTTTCCCTCGCGGTACTAGTGCACTATCGGACTTTGGGTTTATTTAGGGTTAGCAGTTAATCCTGCTATATTCAGACTTCCAATCCAGGAAGCCCTACTCTTTTTGTGAATTTTTCCTCTTGCTTTATCTACGGGACTATCACCCTCTAAGGTTTAACTTTCCAGTTAAATTCAAATCACAAGATAGGATATCATCACACCACATCTCCAATTTTATTACTAAAATGGATTCAGCTTGCCCTGTTCCCTTTTCGCTCTCTGCTAATAAGGGAATCACAATTGTTTTCTTTTCCTGCAGGTACTAAGATGTTTCAATTCCCTGCGTATTTTTCCATCTCTGGATAATTCAAAAATCTTAGGATCAAAGCTTGCATGCAGCTCCCCTAAGCTTATCGCAGCTTGCCACGTTTTTCATCAAAACCAAAACCAAGCTATCCGTCTACCAGTATAAATAGTAGTTTCTAAACACATAAAGTGGGATTCTTCTACTGCTTATTTCATTGAACATAATCCAGTTTTTCACTGGTGTTCTCAAAATGACCCCTGAATTCAATTCAGGAACCAACCTCAATCAATCACCCTCGAGAAAATCTCAAGAGAGATGTCAAGAAGAACCTTTGGTTCTTTTTATTTTGAGTATGATTTGTAAATAACTAAGTTGTATTATTACAGAAAGATTTTTATTGCATTTTTCTACCACTCTTGTAGTTTTTTCTACCACTCTCGTAGTTTTTTCTACCATCATAGTTTCTTTTTTTCTAAAAAAGAAACCTGCAATGGACCTGTCGAGAATCGAACTCGAGTCTCATCCGTGCAAGGGACGTGTCTTACCATTGGACTACAGGCCCAATGTTATTTTTAATCCATTTACATTTTTAAGCCTTTCTGGAATGTTTTCATCTATTAACAAGATGAGTAAAAGCAACCACAATCATCGAAGTAATTTAATTTAATATAGGAGGTGATCCATCTGCAGGTTCCCCTACAGATACCTTGTGACGACTTAACCTACCTTGTCTACCCAAAGTTCTCCTTCGAAAAGTTTCACCATAAATAAACTCGGTTGGTTTGACGGGCAGTGTGTGCAAGAGACATTGACATATTCACCGTTCGTTGATAACAAACGATTACTACGGATTCCAGTGTCATGAGGCTGAATTACAAACCTCAATCTAGACTGAGATGAACTTTAAGAGATTGGCTCCTCTTTTCAGAGTTGCGTCCCGTTGTATTCACCTTTGACGCGCGCGTGTTGCCCAGGGGATTCGGGCTGTACTCACCTAACGTAGCCCACACTTTCATCCTTGTTACCAAGGCAATCTGTATATTGTACACTTAGTAAATATACATGTGGGTCTTGCCTGTTACCTGATTTAACAGGTCACCTCACGGCACAGGCTGACGTCGGCCATGCAACTCCTCTCAGCGTGTCAGGTAAGCCCTTTAGACTGACCTTCATTCTGCTGTCGCTCCTGGTGAGGTTCACGGTGTATAATCTAATTGAACCGCACGCGTCACCCGTTGTAGTATCTCCCCGCCAATTCCTTTAAGTTTCAGCCTTGCGACTATACTTCCCAGGTAGCACACTCTTCGGCTTCCCTTCAGCACTAATACCTCTCGAAGAGGCACTAATGTTTAGTGTGCAGTGTTTACTGCTAGGACTACACGGGTATCTAATCCGTTTTGCGCCCCTAGCCTTCATCCCTTACTGTCAGAACTGTCCTCGTAAGATGCCTTCGCTGTTGTTAGTCTGTTTGAGATTAAAACATTTTACCGCTACTTCAAACATACTTCTTACGTCTTCCAGTCTCTAGCTTAACAGTACTTCTTGCATGCCTATTTTTTAAGAAAACAGATTTCACAAGAAACTTATTAAGCAAGCTACGGATGTTTTAGACCCAATAAATATGGCTGCGACTTGGACCGCTAGTATTACCGCGGCGGCTGGCACTAGTCTTACCCAGTCCTTATTCGCCAAACTTTTTACATTTAGCAAAAGCTTTTCAATTGAAAAACACTCTGGCTCAATTTGTCACGCTTGCGCGCATTGCAAAATATTCCTACCTGCTGCACCCCGTAGGGCTGGGAATAGTGTCTCAGATTCCCTCTCAGGGCTTCTCCGCTAAGAGCCCTTATGGATCTTCGGCTTGGTGGGCTATTACCCCGCCAACAACCTAATCCACCGCAGCCTCATCCTTAAGCTCGAATTTGAGAGATAAGTCATTCCAGGGCATATCTCTTATCAGGTATTAGACTCAGTTTCCCGAGATTATTCCTGACTTAAGGGTAGATTAGCTACGTGTTACTGAGCAGTTCGCTTTCACAAAATTCCGAAGAATCAAGCAAAAAACTTGCATGGATAAGTGCAAACCAGAGAGCCGCAGCCGCCAGCAGGATCAACTGGAATTAAAATAATATCATATTTTTCCGTCGATAAAGACAAAAAAATCCATTACGCAATTTTCTATATAAGATAAGAAAATTACTTCACACGATCTCCTAACTATTGGCTTTAGCACCCAGATAAAAAATCCAGGTTCATTGTATTGAGAATTACAACTATATGACTGCTTTTACATACATCATACTTTAATGTTTTTAGCTTTGAATTTTATTAAAGCACTCATCTTAGTTATGAGAAACCATACGAAAGTAGGTTTATAAACCTTTCTAGGACAAAAAACAGAATTATCGACGGAGAATTTATAAAATATCTTTTCTTTAAGTTTTTATGACACTAACTCAATATAAGAAAAAAAGAGATTTAAAAAAAACTCCAGAACCAAAAGCAAAAAAATCATCAAATAAAAAGAGAATTTTTGTTATTCACGACCATAAAGCATCATCTCACCATTATGATTTAAGATTAAGTATGAATGGAGTTCTAAAAAGTTGGGCTGTTCCAAAAATTCCTCCGACAAAAAAAGGAATTAAAAGATTAGCAATTCAAGTTGAAGATCATCCATTAAGTTATGCAACATTTGAAGGAACAATTCCAAAAGGAAATTATGGTGCAGGAACAGTTAAGATATGGGACAATGGAACTTATGAATTAAAAGAAAAAGATTCAAAGAAAATTGAAATTATTTTTCATGGTAAAAAACTAAAAGGTGAATATGTTCTTGTAAAAACTTCTTATGGAGCTAAGCCAGAAAAATCTTGGCTTTTTTTCAAGGTTTAAAATTTATCAGCTAAATCTCTTAATCTTTGTCTTGCATTTTTTAATGGTTGAGAATCACGCTTCTCATCGTCTGTAGGAATAATTAAGAAACAAGGAAGTCTCCAAGTTAGGTTAGCAACTTCTTCTGCAACTCCAGGATAAGTAACTGCTACTCTCTCTTTTGAATAATCAAATCCTTCTTCTCTCAATCTTTCAATAAATGTTGTTCTATTTCCTCCAATCCTATATGTTTTCCCCTTAAATTCACTCATAAAAATAATTAGTTAACTAGTTTTTTAAGAATTATTGTACTCAATGAGGAAATACAATTTCTGCAATAGCCCATAATAAAAGCAAAAATCCAAAAGCACTGCACAAGAATACAAGCACGCTTTTTTCTTTTTTAAAAAAACTTATGAATCCTGTGAAAAAAGAAGTTATTCCTGAAATAAATGCAAGAGTAAAAGGAATCGCAAGTTTAAGATTACTAAAGTATGTTGCACCGCCTCTTTCTCCAGAAATAATAAACAAAGAAAAAACTGCAAATAAAATAAAAAAACCAAACATAAACATCACAGATAATTTTCCTAGATTGGTTTTTGGAAAAAAACTTATTTTCTTAAACACCGTATTGAACATGTTCTTTTTCTTCTCCTGTCCACCACTCTAAGTCAGGAAGATTATCTAAACTTTCTTGAAGCCCTTTTGCTTTGCAATAGCCTTTAGTTAATAAATAATAAATTAATCCAATACTTCTTGAGCTTTTATTATTTCCAATAATAAATTTATCTGCACCTTTTGAAAAATTATTTGTATCACAAATCATTAAAACTTTTTTACCTACATTTAAAGTGTCTTTAAGAGCATTTTTATCAATCCAATGATCTGTAACAATTGTTAATTCATTTTCAAAAAAGTTTGGAAGAGTTGTATTTGTTAAAATTCCTGCAGGATATTTTTTTGTAAAAGCTCTTATTCCAGTAAGTTTAGAAAACATTTCAACTGCTTTCCATCCTGCTGATCTTTTACAAACAACAATAATATCTTCAGCATCAAACTTTGATAAAAATTCAATAGACTCTTTTATTTTTTCATCAATTAAATCAGTATTAAAAATAGCAAGTCCATCTGCTCTTCTTCTATACACAAAAGGTTTCATATCTGGAGTAACTACTCTTGTTCCAAGATAAATTCCTGCTTTAACATATTCTTCAAGAGGAATAAGCATATCTGCTTTTTTCTTTTCCTTAACTTGTTCTTTAAGTTCTTCACTTGAAGTAACATCAACTTTTTCTTTAAGTTTTTTAACTTTTTCAAGAAGAGCTTTTTTCTTTTCTTCAAGAGTTTTAACTTTTTCTTCACTTGACTCTGCTTCAGCTTCTTTCTTAACATCTTTTTCTTCTAAGACTTCTTCAACTTCTTCAGCTCCATCTTCTAAAACTTCTTCAAGTTCTTCAACGCCTTCTTCAATATTTTCTTTTATTTCATCAATAACATCTACCATAAGAAATCACAGAGAATTTAGTTTAAAAGGGTTTCTATGTTGTTGAATAATCAACTCTCAAGAGGATAAGAGTAAGGAGAGCCCTTATAATAAAGATAAGGTAAATTCCAAAGAGCAATATAACTTAATATATTAACAATCAAAACTATAAAAAATAATTTCAGTTTATTTTCTTTTCTAAAAAATAATAAAATTACAAAAGATTCTATAATTACACTTAATATAAATGCGAGCAATAAATTATATCCTAGTACTGGAAAAATAAACCCTATAGCAGAGGTTATTAAATTGGCAATAAATAAAATTAAGAGGATTTTCCAAGGATTAAGATTCATTTTAAAAAGAGTTTTTGATAATAACCAGAATACAACAAATTCTATAATTAAAACTATTGGGAAACTTATTTGTGGAAATTCTGTTGCAGGAATAAGAACATCTGCACTAACCATAGGTAAAATCAATAAGAAACTCAAAGCAATAAATGCTAATTTTTTCATATTCATCGAGGAACTCTGAACTTTATAAACTCTTCTCTATCTCAATTAACCTTTTTATCTTCTCAACTCTTGCATCTCCCTCTGTTCCGCACTTAAAAAAATCAGCTTGAAATCCAAAAGCTAAATCAGCAAGAATTGTTTCATCTGTTTCACCGCTTCTATGAGAAAATATAGTCTGAATATTATTTTTTTTAGCAAGTTCAACAACTTCTTGAACTTTTAATAAAGAACCAATTTGATTAGGCTTTATAATAATAGCATTAATACTTTTGTTTTCAATTGCTTTTTGCAATCTTTTAACATTTGTTGTTGTTAAATCATCTCCAACAATTAAACAATCCGGAAACTTTTTTAATAAGCTAGCAAAACTTTCAAATTCCTCTTCTCCAAAAGCATCCTCAACATAAACCAATCCATAATTTTTAATTAAATTAGAAAGATACATTAATTGTTCTTGTGAAGTTCTTTTAAACAAGGGATTTTTGTAATTATATTTTTTTCTTTTATAAAAGCTTGAAGCAGCAATATCTAATCCAATCGGAATCTTTGTTTTAATTAAAATATCTAAAACTTCTTTATCTGTAAGAGTTGTTCTCCAAGCATTTTCATCGTTTTTTTCTGAGGAAAATTTCTTATCTCTTTCCCTTAATAAATTCTCAACATCCTTTTTTATTTTCTTATTTTTTTCATAAGCTTCTTTTACAGATTTGGTTTTTGGAATTAATTCAAATTCTTGAAAATCTGGTTTTCTTCCATTAGAAGAATGTTTTCCTCCTCCAACAACATTCCCAACTAAACGAGGAAGTCTTTTCAAATTTGATTTTTTTATTAATTCCCAAACTTGTTTTTTCTGTTCTTTTGCAAGTGCCTTTAAAATAGCAGACTCTAATGCAAAAAGAGTATTAGCTCCAATATTTCTGTCTGTAATGTCTTCTATTCTTCTTAAATCTGCAAAACTTTCAATTATTTCTTTTGAAAAATAATCAGAAAAATCATTTAATGCTTTTATATCAGATTCAAGATTTTTTTTATATGATTTAGCTTCAAACTTTCCTTTTGATTTTCCATTTGGAGAACTAGCAGAAAATATTCCAACATTTGTTTTAATCTTTACAAGAATTGTTTCTTCTTTTCTAGAATCTAGTATTTTTGAAGCACTCACCTTTTTTACAACAACCATAAAATACTCAATAGGATTTTGTTTATAATCTTTTCTAAATTTCTTCAGAATTAGGTCTATTTTCTTCTTCAGATTCGTCTTCTGGCTTCGCAAGTTCCATTATTTCTCCTTCTTCTGAAATTTCTTTTTCTTCTTCTGATTCAATTTCCTTTTTCTTTGCATCACTTATTTTAAGTTCTTTTGTTCTTTTTAATTTTCCTTGCTTTTTTTCTGGTAGAGGCTTTTTAATAGATATCGGAAGAACCTCTGAATTAAATTCTACTTCTGCAATTTTTAATGCATCAAATTTAATTTTTTCTAAATCTTCTTGTGAAATTTTAATTAATAATGGAGCATTCATTGCAATTTGCAATGCTCTTGCACCAAGAACTCTTGCCACTTCATATTTGCTAAAATCTTTTGCTTGCATTTTATTTTAAATATTTCTCTATTTTTTTAAATACTTTGTTTTTGCTTTCTTCAGCTAAGTCTAGAGCTTTATTAAAATCTTCTACACTTATTTCTCCAACTTCTCCTTTTTGCATAGAAGCAATAAAATTATCATAACTTCCAATAGTAACTCTTGCTTCACTTATATCTTCTTCTTCTCTTGTAGGATCTACAATAAAATTATTTCCAATTTTATGAACTGTTAAACTAAATGGAATTTTATCTAATAAGGGAAGTCCTTTATCAGTTTTTTCTTCATAAAGTATTTTTTCCTCTTTTTCATCATATTTAGGAAGTTTTGCATTTTTCAATGCAATTATTGCTCCAATTCCTGCAGCATCTAATAAATTTCCATCATCATTAATCGAATAAATATCAACAAAAATTGTCCAGACTTTTTCACCTTCTTTAATACATAATTTTTCAAAATCAATAAATCCACTTTCTCTTAATCCTCTATCAATAACTCTTCCTAATTCAATTGAATCAAATCCTGGCCTTCCAAGTTCAATTCTAGAAGAACTTAAAGGAAGCAGTTCAGCAGTAGTCATTAAATTTCCTTTATTTGGAGAATCTGGATAAGGTTCTGAAACTCCCATTTTAACTCCAACAATAACTTCTGTTTTTCCCATTTTTACTCTTGCACTTCCTTCTGCTTTTTTTGAAACATTTAATTCTACTTGAATATCTCTAAATTCATCTTTTCCTCTTCCATCAAATCTTTTTTCTTGATTTAAATATTCTATAATTCTTTCTTGAGTTATTTTAGGTGTTTTCATTTTTTATTCTCCACTGATTCTTTTAGTGCTTTTTTCTGAATTTCATAAATTTCCTTACATGATTTTCTTGCTAATTCAACAGCTTCTTTTAATTGTTCTTTTGAAATCTTTCCATCTAATTGAATATGAGTTAGTTTTTCATCTCCAGTCATTGAAATGGGAATGTCTGTTGCTCCTTCTCCTTCTTCCCAGTCTTCTTCATCTTTGTTAACATCAACAACTAATTGTTTGTCTAATTTTCCAATAGAAATACTTGAAATAAGATTTTTCATTGGAATTCCTGCATGAGCAAGAGCCATTGAAGCAGCATTTATTCCTGCACATCTTGTTCCTGCATCTGCTTGAATAATATTAATATGAACATCAATAACTTTATTTTGATATTTGTCTAGCATTAAAACAGGTTCAAGAGCCCATTCAGTAATTTTACTAATTTCAATACTTCTTCTGCTTGGACCTGGACGAATTCTATCTGAAACAGAAAAACTATTCATATTATAAGTACATCTTAAAGTCCCTTTTTCAGGATTTTGTTGATGTTGAGGATGCATTTTCTTTGGCCCATAAACAGCTGCAATAGCAATAGTGTCTCCTGTAGAAAACATTGCACTTCCATCTGCATTTGGAATTATTCCTACTTTTGCTTTTATAGGTCTTGTTTCATCTATTTTTCTTCCGTCTGTTCTTTTGAATTCTTTAGGCATTTTTATTCTCCTTAAACCATTTTTTAACTTCATCTGTTAAACCATCAATAAATGATTTTTCAGTGATAAATAAAATAGCTTTTTTAGCTAATAATTCATCTTCTATTTTTTCTCCATTTATCCAAATAAATCCATTTTGTCCAACAGTAATATTACAATTTGTTTCTTCTTTTATTATTTTTATCATGCTTCCTTCTTTTCCAATAATTCTTGGAACTTTATTTGAATTTACTTTAATGATTATTCCTTTTTCAATTTTTCCTAATCCTCTTGATTTAAGACTTAAATCAATTCCTCTCTTATTTATATTCCATATCTTCACAACTGCCATGTCTCCAATATCCATTACTTCTTCTAAATTATCTTTATTAACATATCTTGGAACTTCCATTAATGATAAAAATCCTGTTTCAGAAGCATTAATATCTAAAACCCATCCATTAAATGTAACGTTTTCTACTTTTCCTATAACAACATTTCCTCTTCTGGGATTATAAACTCCAGATAAAGGAATAACTTTTACTAGGTTTTTATTTTCTTCAGCTAATCCATATTTTAATGCAATAATATCTTTTTGTTTTTTCTCTGTTCCTTCTCCAGGAAGAAAATCTTCTCCACTTGCAATAATTTCTCCAGGAACAACAATTTTTCTATTCATCTTCTTTAATTTCCTCACTCAAGGCACTTCCATGAGTAATTGAATTTAATTTATCATAAAAATCCATTATAATTCCTGAAGGTACCTTTAAAACAGCTTCTAAACTTCCATTGTCAAGCCATTTTTCTTCTTCCTTATGTTGATTAATAACTCCATAAGCTTTTCCAGTATGTATAGCAGGAATAGTAACTTTAATTTTTTTAGTTTGAATTTTAATTGGAATAATTGAATTTACTTTTTCAATAATCTCTGGAATTTGATTCTCTATTGGAACATTTTTCACATTAATGTGCGCTTGTTCTAATGCAGACTTAATTCTTTCAGGAGTATGAGGATTTCCAGATTGAGGATCAACAGCATTAGTTGAAAGAAAATCAACAATTTGCTTAAATTTTTTCTCTTGTTCAGCATCTCGATGTTCTTGAGTTGTTTGAACCTCTCCTTCTTTTACAATAATTTTTGCAATTTCATTAATATCTTCTGTTCCAAATGCTTGTCTTAAGTCTTCTCCAGATGATTTTTCTCCTTTTTTTAGATCTTCAAAAATAAAATCTCCTTGATAAACTAAATCTTCTTCACCTTTTTTAAAGTTCAAAGCATTTTCTAAGTCTACTTGTATTTCGAATTTCTTTCCTGCTTTTTTTATTCTTGCAATAGTATTTGTCATTATAATTTATTTATTTTCTCTCCTTCAATTCTATTAAGTATCAAATCATCTGATTTTATAAATGCTAGCTCAAATTTGTTTATGTTAAATTTTTCTCCTTGAACTTCTTTAAAGATTTCAACAGCTATTTTTACTGCCTTTTTAATTGTTAAATCTTCAGAATATTTTTCTCTTAGTTTTTCTTTAAGTTTTTCATCATCTTCTCCAATAGCATTTGCTTTATATCCTAAATAATTACCTGTAACATCACTAGTATATAGTTCAGGATTTTTTCCATTAATTCCTGCTATCATCATGCTTACTCCAAATGGACGAGCTCCCCCATATTGACTAAATTGTTGTTTAATATTTGAAATTTCTTTTACAATTAATTCTGGTTCTATTGGAGAATCATAAGTTACTCTATGTTGTTGAGCTAAAACCTGAGACTTTTCAATTAAAACTCTTGCATCAGAGATTATTCCTGCAGTGCTTGAAATAATATGAGAATCAATTTCAAAAATCTTATTCGCAGACTTAGAAACAATTAATTTATCGTCTATTCTTTTATCTGCAAGAATTAAAATTCCATCAGAACAAACAATTCCAATACTTGAACTTCCAAGTCTAACTGTTTTCTCTGCATATTCTACTTGAAGCAAATGTCCTTCAGGACTAAACATTGTTGCAGTCCTATCATAACCCATTGCTTGATGTTGCATATCTGTTGGCATTTCCATTTTTTCTATTTTTTTAAGAGAATTTTATAATAAAATCTTCAGTTTCTCTCTTCATATACAATTTTTAAGATATTTTAAGATTTATAAGCTTTTCTATTTCAATCCTTTTAAAGTTCCAGAAACTCTTACAACTTTTATTTGTTCAGGAAAAACAGCAAAACTTGCCCTAATATTATTTAGACTTTGCCTATTTATAGAAATAATACAAGAAGTTTTATTTTTTTTAATAAATTTTAATGCAGATTTTGACATTCCTAAAACTCCAATAAACTCAAGAACTGCTTTTTCAATGTTTTTTTCTAAATTTTTTCCTGTAATCAACAAATATCTCTTTTTCTCTCTCATCGAGGGTTTTAGAGCTTTCATAAAATCATCAAGAAAACAACATATTTAAACTTACTTTTTCTAATTATATTGAAAAAGAGGAAAAATAAGATGTTTGAAATATGTACAATCGGAGGATATGAAGAAGTAGGAAAAAACATGACTGCTTTAAAAATTAAAGACGACGTCATTTTAATAGACGGAGGGATTTATCTTCCTCCATTAATGGAAATGCAGGAATCTGAAACAAAGGAAAAAGTAACTCTAAAAAAATTAAGAAAAATAAAAGCAGTTCCAGATGATTTAGTTTTAGATAAATTAGGATGGAAAGATAAAGTAAGAGCAATAATTATTGGCCATGCTCATTTAGATCATGTTGGAGCTATTCCTTATCTTGCACCAAGATATCCAAAAGCAACTATTTATGCAACTCCATTTACAATGGAAGTTTTAAATCAAATTTGTCAAGATGAAAAAATTCAATTACCTAATCCAAAGAAAAAAATAAACTCAGATAGTTCTTTCACAATAAGAGGAAAATCAGAAAATTATAATGTAGATTTTGTTCATATTACTCACTCAACAATTCAATGTGTTTTTCCAGTTATTCATACTTCTCAAGGAACTCTTGTATATACTTTAGATTTTAAATTAGATAATTTTCCAACAATGGGAAAACCTCCAAATTATAATAAATTAAGAGAACTAGGAAAAAAAGGAGTAAAAGCAGTAATTATAGACTCTCTTTATTCTGGCTCAGAAAGAAAAACTCCAAGTGAGAGAATAGCAAGAAATTTATTAGAAGATGCATTTTCAACTGCAATACAAGACAAAAATTCTGCTTTATTTGTAACTACTTTTTCTTCTCATATTGCAAGATTAAAAAGCATAGTAGAATTTGGTAAAAGAACAAAAAGACAAATAATTTTTATGGGAAGAAGTTTAAACAAATATGTTTCAGCTGCAATAAAAGTAAATAAAAATCCTCTAACTCATAATGTTAAACTAATCAAATATAGAAAACAAATTGATTCTATGCTTAAAAAAATAAATCAAAATAGAGGAAAATACCTGATTGTTTGTACTGGACATCAAGCAGAACCAGGCTCAATAATGGATAGATTAGTAAAAGGAGAAACTCCTTTTAAATTTAGAGCAGGAGACAATGTTATTTTTGCATCAAGTGTTATTCCAACTCCAGTAAGCATAGTTAATAGAGATAGAATGGATAAAAGATTAAGACTTAAATCAGTAAGAGTTCAGACAGACATTCATGTTTCAGGACATGCAAGTAAAGAAGATTTGAGAGAATTTTTAGGATTATTAAAACCAGAGCATATTATTCCTGCACATGGTTCATTACAACAAGAAGCACCTATGATAGAATTAGCAACTGAAATGGGATATAAATTTGGAGAAACATCACATCTTTCGTCTAATGGAAAGGTTTTGAAATTTTAAAATGAATGATGAAATTCTTCAAGGATTAAAGATTGCTGTTCAAAGAGGACAATCATTAAGAGACGCAATGATGAGTTTTTATAATGCAGGTTATAAAAAACAAGAAATTGAAGAAGCTGCAAGACATATTTCTATTTCTTCTCCAGTTCAACAAAAACAAATTCAAAAACCTAAGATACAAGAAAAACAACAAATATCAAAATACGAAGAAAAAACAAAACCAAAATCAAAATTAACTCTAATTCTTTTAATAACAGCAATAGTTGTTTTAATTGCAATTCTTGTGTCAATTTTTTTCTTTAGAAATGAATTAATTGATTTTTTTGTAAATTTATTCAAATGATATATTTGCCTGAAAAAGATTCTTATTTATTATCAGATGTTTTCAAAAAACAAATCAAAAACAAAAATATAACTTGTTTAGAAATTGGAATTGGAAGCGGAATTCAATTGCAAACTCTAAAGAAATTAAAAATTAAAAATATTTTTGGAGTAGATATTAATCTCCAAGCAGTTCAACATTGTAAAAAACTAGGATTTAATTGCATTCAATCAAATTTATTTGAAAAAATAAAAGATAAATATGATTTAATAATCTTTAATCCTCCTTATCTTCCAGAAAATAAAAAAGAGCCAAAAAATTCTAGACTTGCAACAACAGGAGGAAAAAAAGGTTCAGAAATTATTAATAAGTTTTTGAAACAAGCAAAAAAACATCTAAATAAAGACGGAAAAATATTCTTAGTCACGAGTTCTCTTACAAAAGGAATTAAATGGAATTCTTTTAAAAAAAAGAAAATAGCTTCTCAAAAATTATTCTTTGAAGAATTATATGTTTGGGAATTAACTTGATCTATAAATTACTTTTCTTCCCCAGTATTTGTTAGATATTTTTTCTAACTCAATGACTTTGATTAACTTTAATCCTAATTTAAGATCTTTAGATTTTTTAATGATAATATAATGCCACCATCTTCCTTTTGATTTTTTTATTTTTATATTTTCGAATCTTCCTAAATATTTTAGGAAATCGATTTTTTTCTTTTTATCTATTATCTCAATCATCTTTTGATATTTTTTAGGATGGTCTTTTCTTATTTCTTGTAATTCTAGTACTGCAACCCCTTCTTTAGTTAAAATTCTATTAACTTCTTCAATGAATAATGCTCTGTCTTTAATATATTGCATTGTTGCTTGGCAAAAAATAAAATCAAATGTCTCTTTTTTAAACGGCAATTTTTTGCCGGCATCTACTTTTGAATATATTTTTGGAATATCTTTTTTTGAAAATCCTTGGTCTAAAGAATACTCATTAGTGAGATTTTGATTCCATTTGGCCTCAAAATTAGTTCCAACAACACTTATCTTTTTTCCAAACTTTTGTTTTAATTCTAATAAGGCTCTTCCAAATCCAGTTCCAATCTCTAATGCTTTAAGCTTCTTTTTCTTTTTTAGTAGTTTTTTGATTTCATTAGAAATATCCCCTATTCTTCCTTTTGCTCCTTCAAGTCCCTGAGCACGTCCCTTTCTCCAGATAATCTCTCCTTTTTCTCCTTTTTTCTTTATCCAATCTTCGCTCATTTTGATTTTTTAAGAATTAATTCAATTACTTTTCTTTTTCCAAGTTTACGGGTATTGATTAATATCCCTTCTGGGTCAAATTTCTCCTTATGAAATTTATGTGTTTGTGCAACTTGTTTCTTTGTAAGAATCTTTTTATGATGTTTATCTTTTTTCTTTACTCTCTGAACATTTCTTACATAAGATGATTCAGGTTTATTTTCAAACTGAAATGTTATTATTTTATATCCTTGTTTTTTTACATGTCTTCCAATATATTTCCTTATTGTAGCAGCAGACATTTCTTCAAGAACAATATTCTTTTTTGTTTTTAATAACTCTTTTAATAATGAAAAAAGAGCTTGCTTTTGAAGAGTTCTTTTATCTTTTAATCCTTCAAACCATTTTTTAAATTCAGGATGGTCAATAATAATCCATTCTTTAGTCTCTTTTCTTTTTGCTAGATTTCTTATTGCAGTAGATTTCCCTGTTGCTGCTCCCCCTCTAAAAACAAGTATTTTTTTCACCATGCTTTTCTTATCCAGTGAGCTTTAGGATGCTTTTGCCTTTTCTCACCAATTTCTTTTAGAATTATGTTTACTACTTGTCTCACTGTTTTATTTTTTGTATGGATAATTATGTCTCCCCTATTTGAAGTTGCTTTTGTCTTTTCCCATATTTCTGGAGTATATTTCTTCTTCCAAAATCCCATTGTTGGTTTTTCTCTTTGAATATCTCTTTGAATAGCACTTTTTAAGTCAATGTCCAAAAAGAAGGTATACACTTTGTAATTATGATCTTTTAGATACTTCCCAAGTTTTCTTTTAATAAAACTCGTTGTTGACTCTTGAATAATTATATTGTTTCCTAGTTTCTTCATAGTATCTTTAACAATATTTACAACAGCTTTTTTAGAAATATCTAACATGGGCTTCCTATTTTTTAATTGTAATGGCTCAAACATTTCTTTTATCTTCCAAATATCTATGAAAACCCATCCCGGAAGTACTTTAGCAAGTGCATGAGAGGTTGTAGATTTCCCTGCAGTAACCTTTCCTCGGATTATCACAATTTTTTTCATCTCCTAACATCTCTCCAACTCTTTTTATCTCTTATTAATTTAGCAACTTGAGGTAATTGTTCTTCAAAAGTTTCTCTTTCAACTTGATAAAAAATTCCTAAGGGAATTTTTTTAACTTCATTGTAATCAAATTCATTTGCTTTTTTCATTGCTTGAGATAAGCTTGTTTTATCATGTCCTTGCATATCTAATAAATAAGTTTTTTCTTTATATCCTTTATCTGCATGAAATACAATACAAGGTTGTAAAACTTCAATAAATGCAAATCCTTTATGTTTCAGAGCTTCTTTAAAAACTTTTGAAACTTGTTCACTATCTGCAAAAACTCTTGCAACAAAAGTTGCTCCTGAAGCAAGAACTAATTTAATTGGATTCAAAGGAGGAACCTTAACTCCAAGAGGCATTGTCTTATCTTTATATCCTTTTTCAGTTGTTGAAGTTGGTTGTCCAATAGTTAAAGCAAATACCTGATTATTATGAACAAAATATTTCATATTTGCATTATATCTGCATGCATGAACTAAATGACTTATTCCCTCTGAATAAGCATCTCCATCTCCTGAAAAACCAATTACATTAAGATTGGGATTTCCAATTTTTATTCCAAGCATAGTTGGAAGAACTCTTCCATGAAGAGTATTTATTCCTCTTAAATTTAAATAATCAAACATTTTTCCATGACATCCAATTCCAGTAACTATTGAAAAATCATTTAAATTTTTATTTTTAAGAACTTTTTTTATTCCATTAAGAATTGCATTATTAAAACATCCAGGACACCAAGTAATTTTTGATGAAGTTTCTAATTTAACGGGTTTCTTTTTAAATATCATTTCAACCTCCTCCTAATTTCTTTTTCAAGATAAGTTTTTGTAAATGGCCTTCCGTCATATCTTAATATTAGATTTTTAGAATAGCAATTAAAACCTAATTTTTCTTTTAATAATGAATTTAGCTGAGAACTTGAGTTATTTTCTACAATAATTATATTCTTTCCAATTAATTCACTCCACACTTCTTTTGGAAAAGGTTCTAGATAAAGAATCTGAACAAATTTAGCATCAATTCCAGAATTAAGAACATCTAATATTGCTCCTTTTGGACTTCCCCAAGAAACAATAACATTTTCAGAATCGCTTTTTCCAAATACTTTGTATGTATCAAAAGATTTAGACTCTTTTTCAATTAAAGCTTTTTTTCTTTTTCTTTCATTTACATTTTTAATAATTATTTCTGAATTTTCAGTAGCACTTCCTTTAGAATTTTTTTCATAACTATTATATCTTGCAAAATTAGTTGATTTTTTAGAAATAGTCAAATTTGGATTTCCATCAAGAGTATAATAACTTTCTGCAAGATGTTTATCTCCTAAGACTATTGCTGGAATTTTATATTTTTGAGAAAAATAAAATGCTTCTGTAATCAATTCTTCACATTCTTTTGCATCTCCTGGAGCAAGAAGTATTCTTGGAAAATCTCCGTGTCCAGAATGTCTTGCAATATTTAAATCTCCTTGAGCATTATATGTAGCAACACCAGTTCCAGGACCTTGTCTTTGAGCCAGATAAAAAACTAAAGGAACTCCAGCAATACCAGTTAAACTTAGTGTTTCAGACATTAAATCAAATCCGCCTCCAGAAGTTCCAACCATTGTTTTAGCTCCTGTAATTGCACTTCCAACTCCTGCATTTGCAACAGCAATTTCATTTTCTAATTCTAATACTAAAAAATTATTTTTAATCTGCTCTTTAGCTAATTCTCCTAAAATAGGTGTAGCAGGAGTCATGGGATAAGCATAGTAAACATCTAAGCCAGAATTAATTGCTCCTTGCGCAATCCCAATACTACCATTTCTAAATAATTTCAAATCATTTTTTAAAACTCCTTCAATATTATTTATCTCAAATTCTTGTTTTCCAGATTCATATCCTTTTTTAGCTTGTTTTAAATTTTCTTCATATCTCTTAAGAATTTTTAATTCATCATTTAATAGCTCAAAATCTAATCCAAGCATTTTAAATAATTTGCCTGCAAAAAACATATTGCTCTCTTTGCCCTTTAAAATAACTGTGTCTTTTGTTATTCTATTTTGATGAATTTCTAAAGTATTTTCATCTAAAGCAATTAAAAAATCTATTTTAAAGTCATTGCTATTAACTCTTTCATTTGAAAAAGTAAGAACATTAAAATTATGCCCGCCTCTTATTAAAGATTGATAATCTCTAGAATAAAAAACATAAAAGCCCAATCTAACTAAAGCTCTTCCCAGAGTATGAGTTAGAATATTTGCTCCTTGTCCTGCTTTTCCTCCAAATAAAACATTAAATCTCATATTAAAAACTCCTTTATTATATTTAATCACACTCAATTTTATATAGGAATAAGATTTTGAAATATTATAAACCTTTTTAATAAAAGAGAAAATGAGATTCGCCCACATATCTGATGTTCATTTGGGAGGATGGAAACAACAACCATTACAGGATTTAAATTTCCAATCTTTTCAAACTGCTGTAAAAAAATGCATAGACTCTAAACTAGACTTTGTCTTAATTGCAGGAGATTTATTTGATTCTGCTTATCCTCCAATAGAGATTTTAAAGAAAACTTTTGCAGAGTTTAGAAAATTAAAAGAAGCAAAAATTCCTTGTTTTATTATTGCAGGAAGTCATGACTATTCTGTTTCTGGAAAAACTTTTTTAGATGTTTTAGAAAAAGCAGGTTTTTGCAAAAATGTAACAGATTTTGAAGAAACAGAGGACAGCCTTCTTTTAAATCCTACAATTTATCAAAATATAGCAATTTATGGGTATCCTGGAAAAAAATCAGGTTTAGAAATACATGACTTAAGAAAAATAAAATTAAATGATGCTCCAGGAATGTTTAAGATTTTCATGCTTCACACAACAATAGACAAGGCAAAAGGAACTCTTCCAATTGAGGCTCTTGAAATAAATAATCTTCCAAAAGCAGATTACTATGCTTTAGGGCACTTGCATATTGATTTTCAATATGAAAATTTTGTTTATCCTGGACCAATTTTTCCAAATAATTTTCAAGAATTAGAAGATTTAAATTTTGGAAGTTTTTACATTGTGGATACTCAATCAGAAAATTCACTTGAAAAAATAAATTTAAATATAAAGCAAGTAGAGCCAATTGAAATTAAGATTAGTAACGCATTAACTGGAACAGATGAAATAATTGCTGAAATAAATAACAGAGATATTCAGGATAAAATTATTTTATTAAGAGTTAAAGGAGAATTAGAAAAAGGAAAAAGTTCAGATATAAAATTCCCGCAAATTCAGGAACACGCTATGAAAAAAGGAGCTTATTTTATCTTAAAGAATACTCATGAACTAAAGACAAAAGAAGTTGAATTAGAAATTGAAGTTAAAGATTCAGAAAATATAGAAGAAGAGACAATTAATATCTATTCTGAAAAAAATCCTTCTGATTTTAATTCTCTTATTCCAGGATTAATGAATGCTTTTTCAATAGAAAAACAAGAAGATGAAAAAACAGAAATTTTCATAAATAGATTAATGGATAATTCAAAAAAAATTTTAAAATTTTAGGACAATCACCCTTGAGGCTAACTTAAGGGAAGTTGACTGTCAAGAAACCAGGAGTGTCTTCCAAAAATGAAGTTAAAAAAAATATCTTTAAACAATATAAGAAGCTATGAAACTGCTGAAATAGAATTTCCAGAAGGTTCTATTTTACTTTCCGGAGATATTGGTTCTGGAAAAACATCAATACTTCTTGCAATAGAATTTGCTTTATTTGGATTACAACCAGGACAAAGAGGTTCAGCTTTATTAAGAAATGGAAAAGATACTGCTTCTGCGAAAATAGAATTTGAAGTAAATCAAAAAGAAATTATCATTGAAAGAACACTAAAAAAAGCAAAAACAGTTTCACAAGATTATTGCTCAATAACAATAAATGGAGAAAAAAGAGAACTTTCAGTCACAGAATTAAAAAATTTAGTTCTTGAATTACTTAATTATCCAAAAGAATTTGCTAAAAAACAAAATCTTTTATACAAATTTACAGTATATACTCCTCAAGAAGAAATGAAGCAAATAATTCTTCAGGATTCTAAAACAAGAATAAACACTCTAAGACATGTTTTTGGAATAGATAAATACAAAAAGATTTTAGAGAATACCGCAATAGTTATTACTAAATTAAGAGAAGAAAAAAGAATGAAACAAGGAATGATTATTAATCTTGATTTAGATAAGGAAAATCTTATTTCAAAAGAAACTGAATTAGAAACAAAAAAAGATAATCTAATATCTATTGAAAAAGAATTAACATTAAAAAAAGCTATAAGAGAAAAAATTCAAGAAGAAAAAAATGAGATTTCAGAGAAAATTCAAGAAAAAAATAAGTTTCAATCTGAAATAGATAAAGATAAAATTATGTTTTCTAATAAAAAAGATTCTATTCAAAGCAATCAAAAAACAATTGAAATAATAAAAGAGCAAATAAAAGAGTTTCAGAATGTAGTTTTTAATGAACAAGAAATTCCTGGTTTAGAAAAACAAATCCTTTTATTAAAAAATCAAAAGCAGGAATTAAATGAAAAAAATTTAGAATTAACTTCGAGAATTAGTTCTTTAACATTGAAAAATCAAGAAAACGATGACACAAAAAATAAAATTTCAAATATTCAAATGTGTCCTACTTGCCTTCAAGATGTAAATCCAGTTCATAAAAGCAATGTAAAAAATAAACTTGAAAATGATATCTCTAAGAATATAAAAGAAATCCAAGATTTAAGAATTCAAAAAGAATCTCTTACAAAAAACCTAAATAAACTTGATTATGAAATAAGTAATCTCCATGAAAAAATACAAGAATTAAATATCTTGAAAATAAAAATACAGGGAATAAATGAAAAAAAGAATAGAATTACTGAATTAGAAAAAAATAATGAATCTCTTGTAAAAGACATTAATCTTCTAGAAGAGCATTTAACCTTATTAAAGAATTCAGTTTTTAGTTTGTCTAAATTTGATTCTCTTTATGAACAAAAAAATCAAGAGTTTGATAATGCAATTAAGCAAGAAAAATTAGCAGAAATCAAAGAAGCTGAAATAAAAAGAGAAATAGAGCTTTTTTCAAATCAAATCAATGAATTAAAACAAAGAATATTACAAACAGAACAAGTAAAACAGCAATTACATTATATTTCTGATTTAGAAGATTGGTTAAATAAAAATTTTATTCCTTTAATCTCAAATGTAGAAAAAAATGTTATGGTTAAACTTAAATCAGAATTTTCTCAATTATTTTCAGAGTGGTTTTCTATGCTTGTTCCAGACACATTTAATGTAAGATTAGATGATGATTTTACTCCAATTATTGAACAGCAGGATTATGAAATAGACTATGCATATCTTTCAGGAGGAGAAAGAACTGCAATTGCACTAGCATATCGTTTATCCCTTAATCAAGTAATAAACTCTTTATTAAGCAAAATAAACACAAAAGATTTAGTTATTTTAGATGAACCAACAGACGGATTTTCAGAACAACAATTAGACAAAATGCGTGAAGTTCTTGAAGAATTAAATGTTTCTCAATTAATTATAGTAAGTCATGAGCAAAAAATAGAAGGATTTGTAGAAAATGTTATTAGGCTTAGAAAAGAAAAGGGAATTAGTCTGAAGGATTAGCTTCAACAGATTTTTCTCGATTAAATAAGGAATCATATGCTATAGATATTACTGGTTCTCCCCAGACTTTAAGATATTTTGCTTGATGAGGACACATATAATAAGCAACACCATTAAATGCTTCTCTTACAACAGAATCTATTCCAGCAACTAGTCCTCCGTATGTAGCAAAACTTCCAGGAGTAGGGTCAATATCTACTCCAAATATCTTACATCCTGCTGAAGCCAATCCATATGCTCCCCACAATGCATTAAAATATCTAGAGGTCTTACTCATTAATGCAGCTGATTCTTCACTTGCCATTCCTCTTTGAACAGGAGGAGGCAACATACCTAAAACAGGCCCTGTAGCAACTGCTATAATCTTATCAACAATGCCAGGTTTATTATTATCTCCTATTTGTCTTCCAAACTCTTCAAGTCCATAATCATCCATGTTTTTTAGCAACAGCGAGTTCTATTTAAATATTTATATTCCGAAAAACTTATAAACCCAAAACCATCTAATCTAGTATAGATTCTAATAATAATTAGATTATTTTTAAAATGGACGAAGACTTAAAAAAATCAATCCTTACAACAGGAACTACAGTACTAGGTATTGTTTGTAAAGATGGAATTGTAATGGCTGCAGATAGACAGGTTACTGCAGGAAATCTTGTAATGCTAAAAAATAAGAAAAAAGTAAATCAAATTAATGATTATTTGGTTATTTCTTGGACAGGAGGATTAGCAGATGCTCAAAGACTTACAAAGTTAATTAATGCAGAACTTAAACTTAAAGAACTTAAATCTCGTTCTCGTCCAACAGTTAAACAAGCTGCAAATTTAGTTTCATCTGTGACTTATAATAATATAAGACAACCTTCAATGATCCCTCATATGGTGGGAACTTTATTAGCAGGGGTAAATGAAGATGGTTCTGTTGAATTATACACAATTGAACCTGCAGGAAGTGTTGAAAAAGTAGAAGATTATGACGCTAATTTTGGAAGTGGTATGCCTTATGTTCTTGGTTTATTAGAAAGACAATATAAACCAGAAATAAATGTTAAAGAAGGAGTAGAATTGGCAATTGAAGCACTAAAATCTTCAACTCAAAGAGATGTTGGAAGCGGATATGGAATTGATGTTTTTACTTTAACAAAAGACGGAATAAAAAAAGTGGTTGAACAAAAAATAGAACCAGATTACAAATAAGCAATATTTTAGATTAAAATTAATTAAAATGAGAAAAATTTTTATGCAATTTAAAAAAGAGGAAACGAGTTTATTGGAAAGTGCAAATTTTAAAATTAATGACAGCTTTTCAATGGACGAGCACAAAAAACCAGGGGGTTGTTTAACTTCTTTGCAATTTCACAAGAGGCAATTAGAAATTGCCCTTCAGTTCTTAGAGGAAAATACAAAAAAACCAGGGGGTTGTTTTGAATGGACATTTTAAAAAATATAAAAGACAGATTAGTTTCTAAAATAACAGATGCTAGTTTTGAAGGTGCAAACATAGTTCTTTACACAGACAATGAAAAATTCTTTAAAGAAGGAGAATCAAGAATAAAAGAAATTGTAAATGATATTAAAAAGAGAGTAGAACTAAGAGCAGACCAAAAAATTCTAAAAGATAAAGAAGAAACAGAAAAAATAATAAAAGAAATTGTTCCTGCTGAAGCTGAAATTACAGATGTTATTTTTGATTTTCATAGAAGTATTGTAGTTATAGAAGCTAAAAAACCAGGATTAGTAATTGGAAAACAAGGAAGCATTATTAATGAAATAAAGTTTCAGACTTTGTGGGCACCTCAAATTCAAAGAAGTGCTTCAATAAAAAGTAAAATTACAGAAAGTGTAAGAGAAGTACTTTATGCAAATAATAATTATAGAAGAAGATTTTTAAATAAAATTGGAGAAAAAATATACAAGGAATGGAATCCAGAAAAAGTAGATGAATGGGTAAGATTAACTATTCTTGGAGGAGGAAGACAAGTAGGAAGAAGTTGTTTTTTACTTCAAACACCTAATTCAAGAGTTCTTTTAGATTGTGGAATAGATGTTGCTTCTTCTGATAAAAATAAGTTTCCATATCTTGATTTACCTGAATTTAATATTTCAACTTTAGATGCAGTTATTATTAGTCATGCTCACTTAGACCATGTTGGTTTATTGCCTTATCTTTATAAAATGGGATACAAGGGACCAGTATATATGACTCCTCCAACAAGAGATATAGCAGCATTACTTTCTCTTGATTTTATTGGAGTTGCATATAAACAAGCTTCTAAACCATTATTTAGTTCAACAGATATTAAAGAAATGGTTAAACACAGTGTATGTTTAAATTATAATGAAGTTACTGATGTTACTCCAGATATAAGAATAACCTTTTACAATGCAGGACATTGTTTAGGAAGTTCAATAGTTCATATTAATATTGGAAATGGTTTGCATAATTTTGTTTACACAGGAGACCATAAATATGGTAAATCAAGACTTTTAGATCCAGCAGTTGCAAATTATCCAAGAGTTGAAACAATTATGACTGAATCAACTTATGGTTCAAAATTAGATGTTCTTCCTTCAAGAATAAAAGCAGAAGAAGAATTATTAGAACACATAGATAGAACAATAAAGAAAAAAGGAAAAGTTTTAATTCCAGAACTTGGATTAGGAAGAGCACAAGAAACAATGTTGATTTTAGAAGATGCAATGAAAAGAGGAACTATTCCTCAAGTTCCAATTTATATTGATGGTATGATTTGGGATATTAATGCTATTCACACAGCATATCCTGATTTTTTAAGTAGCAAAGTAAAATCTCAGATTTTTCAAGATAAAAATCCTTTTGTTTCAGAGATTTTTTCAAGAGTTGGTTCTCCTCAAGAAAGAAAAAAAGTTGTAGAAGGCGGACCTTGCATTGTTTTAGCAACTTCAGGAATGTTAGTTGGAGGAGCATCAGTGGAATATTTTAAAGAATTTGCTTCAAATCCAGAAAACGCAATTGTTTTTGTGTGTTATCAAGGAGTTGGTTCATTAGGAAGACAAGTTCAAGAAGGAATAACACAAACAAAAATGATTGTAAATGGAAAAGAAGAATTAGTTAAAATTAATTTAAGTGTTAATACAATAAGTGGATTAACTGCTCATTCAGGAAGAAATGAACTTATGTCTTTTTTTAATAACATGCGTCCAAAACCTAAAAGAGTGATTGTAAATCATGGAGAAGTTTCTAAATCATTAGATTTAGCTTCAGCAATACACAAACTGAATAGAGTGGAAACAAATGTTCCAAGAAATTTAGAATCACTAAGATTCAGATAAAATGCTTAAACATCCTCTAAAAATAACATTAATTCTAATTGCAATGTTTTTATTAACTCAATTTATTGGGTTATATGTATCAAATTATTATTTAACAGAAAAAGTTCCTTTTGGAATTAATCCAGAATCTCCAGAAACTTCAATGCAATTTAATTCATTATTTATTTCAATTGTAATAGCATTTGTCATTGCAATTGCTTTGATATTTTTCTTAATGAACTTTAAAATAGCCTTTTTTATTAAAATCTGGTTTCTTTTTGTAGTATCAATCGGATTAGGAATTTCTTTTAATTCATTTCTTCCATTTACTCCAATAATAGCCTTAATTATTGCAGTTCCTCTTGCTTTTTTAAAAGTTTTTTACAGAAATTTCTTTATTCACAATATTACTGAATTATTTATTTATCCTGGAATTGCCTCTGTTTTTATTCCTTTGTTAAACTTTTACACTCTTATATTTTTATTAATTCTTATTTCTGTTTATGACATGTGGGCAGTATGGAAATCAGGAATAATGCAAAAAATGGCTAAATATCAAATAAAAAAAGTAGGTATTTTTGCAGGTTTTTTTGTTCCACATTTATCTAAAAAACAAAAATTAAGTTTAAAAAAATCAAAGTCAAAAAAAGTTAAAGTAAATGTTGCAATTCTTGGAGGAGGAGACATAGTATTTCCTATAATTGCTGCTGGAGTTATTCTAAAAGTTTTTGGATTTGCAAATATTTTTGGATATAATATTCCTTTGGCATCTATTCTTGTTATTTTAGGAGCTCTTTTAGGAATATCTTATTTATTCTTTACCTCAGAAAAAAAGAAATTTTATCCTGCAATGCCCTTTATTACAGCAGGAATTTTCTTAGGAATAATAATAAGCTATGTAATTTATAAAATTCTTGGAATTAGCATTATTTTAGGAAGTATTTTTTAAGAAGTGTAAATTCATAAACCTTTAAGTTCTTGTTCTAGTGTTTTTCTTTTATTTTCTAATTCAAGAGCATCTACTTCTTGTTCATAATTGGCACGAGCACAAAGTTTGTCAATAATTTCTTTTGTTGTTGGACTAATCTCTGCATCAGCATATAGAGGAAGTGTTTGAGTTCTATTATTTAACCCAATTTGAATAACATTTCCCTTACAACCAATAACATCTTTAAATGGACTCAAATATGCTTCATCAAGCTTTTTATTTATGGCTTCTAAATATCCTACACTAATTGTACTGCCATTTCTTTTTATGACAACCCATTCCTCTAAATTAGATTCCCATTTATCTTTTTTTCTGGTTCCGTTACCGTTTCCAAATCCCATTTCTGTCATAAATTTTATTGCTTTTCTTTGCTTTTAAATCTTTCTTTATTTATACTACTGCAAAAAGGTAACAAAACAAAAGCTTTATAAAGAGTTTTTTATAATCTTTTATATGACAAATCAAGATAAAGAACATGGAAGATATGTAATTATTTATGAAGACAGAGGTAGAGTATTTATGTCTCAAGGATTAGGCTTTTTTGGGGATTTTGAAAGAGAAACCAAGAGACTTGAAGACAGCTACTCAAAACGTTATTCTCAGTTTGGATTAAATAGTGAACAAGCAGATCTTGTGGTAGCGGAATCAAAACTTTCTGGTAGATCTCTTGATGAAGTTAGACCAAAATTAATCTCTCTTATAAGTAAATTACGAGAAAAAAATGTTAGTAAAACAAGAATTAATCAATAAAATCAAAGATTATTTTGATTTAAATATTTATGAAACAAAAGTTTGGTTAGCTTTGCTTGGAAAAGGAATTGCTTCAGCAGGAGAAGTTTCAACTATATCAGGAGTTCCTCGTTCTAGAACTTATGATGTTCTTGAGTCTTTAGAAAAAAAAGGTTTTGCAATTGAAAAATTAGGAAAACCAGTAAAATATCTTGGAGTTAAACCAAATATGATTCTTGAAAAATTAAAAAATAATGTTAAAAAAACAGCAGAAGACAAAATTCAAGATTTATTAAAAATAAAGTCAACAAATGAATATGAAGAACTTGAAAGCTTATATAAAGAAGGCTCAAATCCAATTAAAAGAGAAGATGTTTCAGCATCTCTAAAAGGAAAGTCCAATATTTCTAATTATTTAAAAGAAATACTTCAAAATGCAGAAAAAGAAGTTATTATATGCACTAATGCAAAAGAATTTGCTTCAAAATTAAAATTATTTACTCAAACAATAAATATTCTTAAAAAAACAAATATAAAAATAAAAATCTGTCTTTCAGGAAATCCTGAATTAATCAAACAACTTTCAAATAAATTAAATATAAAAATAAAAAAAGCAGACATTAAAGCCAAATTTTTTATTGTGGATAGAAAGGAAATTTTATTTTATCTTTCTAATGACCCAAATCAAGAAGATTTAGCAATATGGCTTAATTCTGAATTTTTTTCAAAAGCATTTAGTTCTTTATTTGAACTAGCTATAAAATAAAATGGGATACGAAGAAAGTTTAAAAAGAGCATCTCTTAAAGGAGAGATTGATTCATTGCCTGGGTTAAGCCCTTGGGCAAGAAGGATAATTGCAGAAAGAATTCTTAGTGAAATTAAAAGATATTCTGATTCAACTCTTCCTTACACTCTGGGAGAAATAGAACAAACATGCAGATTATTTTTACCAGAACAACTCTCAGAGAAATAATCTCTTACTTCTGCTCAAACAAATAAAATTATTTCTACTTTAGAAGAAAGATTTGATTCATGGGATGGAAATCCTACTGAATAAAATTAAAAAAAGAATAAAATGAGAACAGCAAAATTAACTGAACCAGATGGAAAATCTCATAATTTAACTTCTTTAGTTCAAAAAGGGAAGGGCAAAATTACTATTGGAATAGCAAGCAAAGATTCAACTCAATTAATACAAATAGGAAAAAATGCAGATTCGCCTGTTAAAAGAACAATTTCAAGAGAACATGCTGTTCTTTATTATTCTTCGTTAGAGGACAGATTTGCTTTTAACAATGTTTCCCAAGAGGGAAGCACAATAAACAATAAGATTTATCCCACTGGAGGAAAAGCTTTGGATGATGGAGATATTTTGGAGATTATGGACCAGTAACTTTTAGTCAAAAACAAGAAAAACAAAACAGAGATACCACTTCTATAATAATTCTTAAAGGAAGATTCCCTTTTGAATAAAATCAAAGACTCTTTAAGCTAGTTATATACATTTCCTTAATTCTTTTTTTGTTTTTATTTTTCCAGAAATTAATAAATTCTTTTAATGAAAAATTAATTTTATCTTTTGCATAGATTTTTCCAGATTTAATAAAAGTCTTTTTATGTTTTTTCTTAAATCCTTGAACACTCTTTTTGTCAGTTATACTTGGTCCGTTAATTAATAATTCTTTTTTCTTAACAGCAACAATAAAAAATCTAGACGATTGTTTTCCATTATAATTAAAACCTTTATTTTTTATATTAAAAAATCTGCTTGCTTCAAATATAATATGATTATAAAATTTTAATAACTTGCTTCCAGCAATATCTCCTGATTGTTTGCTTGTTTTTGTTTCAATTAAAACAAATTCCTGTTTTTTAGATTTAGCATTTTTCTTAATTTTTTCTAAATCTGTTTTTTTAATTTCAAATGCAGAAAGACTTGGATTCTTCAAAAAAGATTTTGCAGATTTTTTAAACCTTTCAAAAGTTTCTTTAGATAAGGCAGCTAAAACATTTCTTTGTTTAAGAGTAGGATCAATTAAGATTATAGGAGAAATTAATTTAGCCTCATTTAAATCAAGAAGAATATGAGATTTTTTCTTAAAATGTTTTTCAATATCAATAATTTCTTTTTTACCCTCTAATTTTACCATTGCCTTTAAGAATTTAATAAATCCTCCATAGTAATAAACTAATAATTCTAAACCATAACCACTAAATCCCTTTATATATGACTCAGCTCCATAACAATTATTTGAATAACAAAAAGCTTTTGCAATTTTGATTTCATCAAGTATTTTTTTATTCTTTATCCTTTTTTTAATATAATTAACATGACTATAAGATAAATCAGTTATATTTTTAGCTTGTTTTGAATTAGAGATTTTTAAAACAGGAATTAATTCAATAAAAAAATCAGGAGAGATACTAATTCTAAAGTAATCTCTGCTTCCATGAATAATTTTAAGATTTTTAATTCCTTTTAATATTTTAAAACTTAATTTTGATAAATCTTTTTTATGTTTTTTATCAAATCTCAAAAAAACATCAACATCATATTGGTCTTTTTTAATTACAGTGCCTTTTGCAAAACTTCCTCCAATAAAAACTTGTGCATTTACTTTATGTTTTTTTAATCTTTTCTTTAAATTCTCAACAAATTTTTTTAAAGAATCTTCTATTAAATCTAAATCTTCTTTAGGAGGATTAACTTTTTCTAAAACTTCTTTTAATATTTTTTTCATATTATAAAAAAGCTAATAATACTTATAAATCTATTTAGAAAATAATTTCATTTACAAAATCTCTAATTTTTGCAACTTTTCTTTTTCTTGGAACATAAAACCAATTCCTTTGATCTAATTTTATCCCGGCAACAATTTCTAATTCTCCTATTCTAAGCTTGCCCCTTGTTCCCACAGAATACTGAGACTTAATTAAATTTCCTCCAGGAGTAGGAGTAAATAATGTAATTATATCCCCTGGCCTAATTTTTCTTTGAGAAAGCAAAATAGCAAATTCTTCATAGCCATAGCAATGTTTCATTCCTCTTGCACTTTCAGGTATTTGATATTCTTCATATACTGGCTCAATCATTTTCTTCAGGATTTTTAATTTCTTTTATATCTTTAGCACTCTGACTAAGAGTAGAAGCTAAATCAATAACATATTTTCCTTCATCTAGTTTGTAAATTAAAGGACGATTTTTTTTAAATAAATTAACTAAATCAATTTCAAATTTACCACTTCCTATTGCTCTTATAGATTCAATATCAAGAATAACTGGAGAACTTATATCAGTAATTCCTGCCATATCTCTAATGTCTTTTTCTATGTTCTTTTTTTCTTCATCTGGAATTTCAATAGGATTTTCTTTTAATTTTTCTAATTGATCCTCTCTAATATAAAAAAAGAAATGACTGCCACATTTAGAACATCCTTCTAACAATTCTTTGCTTCCTGCAGCATAAACCTCTCCGCAATGAACACATTGATTTGGCATAAAAAATACAAGAACAGCAACTTAATAAAATTATCTATACTTTACAGAATAATTATTTTTAAAAATAAGTGCACTATTCTATCTAATGAAGAGGTTTATTCTTTTTTCAAATGCTATGTTAGCTTTCTCAACATTTTTAGGAGTATTATTTGCTTTGCTTTATTATCTATATTTAATCTTGGGAGCCAATCTTTATCAACTTATTTTATATGCAATAATTTATATAGATTTAAATCTTTTATTTTTATATTATATAAATCAGAAAATAAAATGAATGTGATAATTACTTTTATTAAAAAAAACTGGCCAATTATATTAATGTTAATTTTATTATTTATTTTAATAATTGGATTAAAACCTTAATATTTCACTTTTATAATTAACTTTCCTCCAAAATAAAATCTTTGCCCATTAGACCCTCTTTCTTTTAATTCCCCATAAAAATATTTATTAACTAAAAAACTAATATTGTCTGCTAAAGCCATATAACAATCAGATGGATTTTGTTTAATTACTAAATCCTCTTTTTGATTTGGAGTAACTCTTATTTCTGTAGAAACAAAAGTGTCCTGTTCTCTTCCTTGAACATCAGAAAATCTAATAGTCCCTTTTAAACATCCTTTTTCAAGGCCATTTAATTCATCTTCATTAATATCAACAAAGATTTCTATTCCAATACCTCTAATTTTCATGAATAAATTAAGAATTAATTCTATTTAAGAATTTATTTATTTAAAAATAATTCAATTTTTTTAGGATTCTTTTTTATTTCTTTAACTATACTTGCAGGCCCAACAATAGTAATAGCATTAATTTCTCCTCCTGAAAGAGCCTTTATTAATCCTAATTTCATTTTGCTCAGAATTCCAAGATTATCTCCATTTCCTATTACTGCTAATTCAATTCCTCTAAAATTATTTACATGTCCAATTAAATTCATAGAATCTCCAATTAATCTTGTTTCCTCTTCTGGTTTTAGTTTTCCTTGCAAAAGCAAAATATTATTCTGAAGGATAATTCCTAAAATTTTTCTCATTCTTTTATCAGTATCTAAATCTTTTATATCTGAATATCTAAGAAATTGTATTGAAAATCCATTTATTTTCTTGAGTTTTTTACCTCTTTTTTTCTTTACCATTCTAAAATATATTATACAACATAGTTTTTAATTGTTACTAAATCTTTTTTGCTAGTTTAAATACTGCTTCATAAAAATCTTCTAAATTTTTTCCGTATTTTGCACTTATTCCAACGGTTTCATAGTCTGGAAAAGCTAGCTCAATCTTTTTTATATTAGCTTTTTTTAAATCAATTTTATTAGCAACAATTAATACAGGGATTTTCCTTGCAACTAAGTTACCAATAATTGTTATATTTACTTGATTATAGGGATTTTCTGTAGAATCTAAAACAACAACCACCAAATCCATATCATCTAACCATTTAATGCTTTCTACAACTCCTTGTGTTGCTTGTTTTGCTCTTTTTTTAGACTCTTTTTTCTTCATTTTAAATTTTAAGAAATCTTCATAATCAATTCTTGTAGCAATTCCTGGAGTATCTACCATTTTAAATGTCATTTTCTTGCCTTTATATTCAATTTCTACTTTTTCTTTAAATTGAACACTTCTTGTTTCATGAGGAATTTTACTAACTGAACCAATTTCTTCTCCAGTAAAATCTTTACAAATTCGATTAGCAAGGCTTGTTTTTCCTGCATTTGGAGGACCATAAAAACCTAGTTTTATCTCCTCTTTTTCTTTAAACAAACTATGAAAGATCCTCTTAAAAAAATTTTTAAAAATCTTTATTACCATGGAATTATTTATCTGTTTTACTTTATTAAAGTTTGTATATTTTAATAAACATATTATAGTCTTTTTACAGGCAGTTTTTTAATAGACTCTGGACGAGTAATTTTTTTCTTTCTAAATTTATCTAGTAATTTATCTATTGGAATCTCAAACATCATTCCTGTTTTTTTACCCAAGAACTTTTTCATAACATAGTTTATTTGTTCAGATTTCCATCCAGTTTTTTTCAAATTAGCAATAATCTTTCTTTCTTCAACTCCTTTGTTTTTAGAATTACTTATGTAATGAATTAAATTATACAGATATGTTCTATCTTTAAATAAGTATTTTTCATATTTTGTTTGATACCAATATTGAAGAAAAATATAAACTCCAATTCCAATTAAAATAAGAAAAATCATTAAAAGAATAAATAATGCCCACTTCATATTATTGGGTTCTTCTGGTTTTATTAAAACAAGATTTTCTAATGAAGGAGAAATAAAAAATTCTAAATCCCCTATACTAATCTTTTCACTTGTTGAAATTTTAATTGTCTTTTCACTTTCATCAAAAGGAATTTGATAAACACTTGATTTAATTGTCTGTCCATATTCTTCTTTAAAAGCAAGATTATCTAATTCAGTAAGGTAAACATAAAAAGAGTAATTAACAGCATTAACTTTTTCAAGATTAAACTCAATAAATTCTAAGATTACTTGTTTTGAATTTTCAAAATTTCCAATAATCTGTTTATATTTTATTTGAGAATCAATATTTTCTAAATTCCATTGAACAATCGAATTCGCATATTGCTCTCTTAAGTCTGAATCATAAGTTCCTCCCTGAAAGTCATTTACTATCTCTGAATTAATTTTATCTGCATTCAAATAAAAATCAATATCTCCTGTATTAACTCCTATTTCAATTGATTCTGGAATACTTAAATCCAAATATCTTGACATAACAGAATTATAATCGTCTTGATTTGAAGCAGTTTCAAAGTCTAATTCTAAGTCATTTACTAATTTTTTTTGACTTTCAAAATTAAGAATATTTTTTATCTGAGTTTTTTCAAAATCATCATAATTTTCTAATTGATTTTCAATATTTTCAAGATTAGTTTTAGAAGTATTTAGTAATTCTGCTAAAATTAATTGAGGAGAACCCACATTAATATTAAATATTTTAGAAGAAGATTTGCCCTTTTCATCAATTACATTTACTTTTAATTCATAGTTTCCTATTGAAGTAAATGTTTTAGTTATTTTATTTGTTGAAGTTGTCTCAGAACTTAAATTTTCAAATTCCCAGGTATAACTTTCAATACTTGCATTGTCTAATTCATTAACTAAAACTTCAAACTCTGTTGGAAGCAAAGTTATTGTAGTAGAAGGACTTAAACTTAAAATTTCAGGAACTTTTTCAATAATTATTTCTTCTGAAAATAATTCCTTAGCTCCAAGATTTAAAGAATAATCATAATTTCCATATTGTTTTGGAAGAGTAAAATTCCCTTTTTCTAACTCTATTTTTTGAAAACTCTTAGTGCTAATTAATGCAGGAACTTCTTCTAATTCATAAACCTCCTCCATTATTGTTTCTCCTCCAGAAGTAATTCCATATCTAATACTAATATTTTCAATTGTAATTTCTTGTTCTGAATAAGAATTAATCTTTAAAGGAACAACACAAGAATATTTTGTACAGTTATATTCATTATTTGTTTTTTCTCCTAAATATTCCCATAATTCCACTGCAAGGCTTTGTTCACTTCCAAATAAATCTCTAATTTTTAATTGCCCTATTTCTCCAAATTGTTTTCCAATCACAAAAAAATCATATGCAAATTGATTAGAAATATAAGAACCATCATAAATAGAAGCACATCCTTCTGAAGTTGGACCATAACCTCTTATTTTAGAAGTTCCTTGATTCTCTGAAAAAACACATAAGTAGTTTTTTTCTTCTTTATTTAAAAGAGCATCTACATAACAAGAATACTCTTTTTGTCCAGATTCTTCTTCAGGAATTTCACATCTTGCAATTTCTTCACCAAGATAATCTCCTTGTTTTTCAAATAATGCAAAAGTTATTTCTCCAGAATCTTCTTTTTTATCTATCCAAGCTCCTAATTTAAATCCAGGAGAAGCACTAATCTCTATTTCTTGGCAGTGCATATTTGGTTCTTCAGCAACAAAGTATTCTGTTGTTGATTCTGAATCATCAAAACATCCGTATCTTTTTAGAGTATTACACGTAACATTGCCATTTGATTTATTATTTGCAAATTCAATTTCATTGTTTGAAAAAAAGTCTAATTCTAGTTGATTTGAACAAGATTTATCTGCATCACTGTATATATCAAGATTAACATAGTCTATACCATTTAAATTTCCTTGAAATTTAAACCCAATAATCTTAGATTCTCCAAAATTCATTTCAAAGGTCTTTGAATTATCAGCATTTTCAGTTTCATATGCAGAATCACAATCTTGAGGATTACAAGAATATTTGTCTGAACTTAAACTTTCTAAAAACAAATCAATTAAAGAAATTGAATTATCCAGAGAGTCTGTAAATAAGAGTGTTGAATCTTCATTTTCAATACTTAAATTTACCCAGCCCTTTAAGGCATCTTCTTTATTATAAGAACTATCAATTAAATGACTTTTATTTCCAATATCTATGCTTGCTGAAACAAAACTAATTAAAATCAAGCATAATAAAATTAACACTCTCTTTTTCATAGGGATAATTGGCTTTTTTATTTTATAAACTTTCTTGATTTTGCCATAAAAATATGAATTACTGCAATAAGAAAAATACTTACAATTAAACTAAACCAATTAAAAAAACTTAGCCTTACTTTTGCTGGGCAAGGAATAATTCCAGTATCCCAGTCTTCACAACCTTCTTTATCAGAAGTATATTTTATAGTGTAAAATTCATCTCCTGCAGAACAATCTCCTGTTCTTCCAGATTCAGTATAAGCACACTCTCCTTTTGCAGGTTCACACTCTTCAGGATTATCCGCATCTTCAGTTTCATTTGTTTTTTGTTCACAAACAGCATTTGATTCATCCCATCCACAATATCCTTTAAGATAATAAGTACATAATCCGTCTACTCGAGTATCTGGAATAGGATCAACACTTACGCTTTCACTATCATTTTCACAAGCCTCTTGAGTCTGATAATCTGAACAACTTGTAATGCCTCCTGAATAACTTACTGTTAAATTAAGATATCTGTATATGTCTCCTCTGTCTTTTGTACTTATTTCCCAGTCTCCACTTGATGCAGTAAAATAAAACTCAGAATAATCATCTGTCAATTCTAAATCTTCTTCACTTATTTCCCAAGTTCCGATTATTTTGCCACCTGAAACTTCTGCGCTTAAAGAAATAATTTCATCATCTCCAATAAAATCATCTTCAATAACTTCTAAATCTACTGAAGTTCCTTCTGATAATCCAACATTTTTAACAACTAATAAAATTTCTTTTCCTTGAGGAAAAATAACTTCTAAATCTTTTATTAAAGTATCTCCATTTAAACTCCAAAAAGCTTCTTCTTCATAAACACAATCAGCATCTGGAACTTCACAATTTGCTCCATAGTCAATTGGACAAACTCCATCATTTGCTCCACAGTCATAGCATTCTCCTAAAATCTCTACTCCATGGACTCCTCTTCCAGAACAATCCGCATTAACAATACCCATTAAGAAAATCATCAAAAAAATAAACAACATCCCCTTTTTCATTTTTATAAAAAGAATAATAAGTTTAAAAATATTAGTATTAACCAATCATAACTGCAAGAGGTTTTAACTTGACAACTTTTTTTGCTAAGCTAGTATTATGAGTAACATTAATAACTTCTTCAACATCTTTATATGAAAGTTCTGATTCTTCAATTGTTGCTTTTGCACTTCCTTCTAAAATAATATTTTTTTCTGCAAGTATTTTTTTTAATTGATTTATATTTAGTTCTTTATGGGCCCAGCTTCTTGAATGAGCTCTTCCTGCTCCATGAGCAGAACTTCCAAAGGATTTTTCTTCTGCTTCTTTAGTTCCAACTAAAATATACGAAGGAGTTGACATGCTTCCTGGAATTAATACTGGCTGTCCTGTTTTTTGGTAAATCTTAGGAATTTCTTTTCTTCCTTTTCCTAAACTTCTTGTTGCACCTTTTCTTACAATAAGAAGTTCTTTTCCATCATATTCTTCAATTTTAGCAATATTATGAGCAATATCATAAACAAGATTTGTTTTTGCCTTTGGAAAGTATCTTTTTAATAAGCTCCTTATTTCATGCATAATCATTTGACGGTTACAAAAAGCAAAATTAACAGCACATTTCATAGCAGAAAAATATTTTTGTCCTAATTCAGAAGAAAAAGGAGCATTTACTAGTTCTCTGTCAGGAAGCCCTTTAGTTCCTTTTTTATCTTCAAATAATTTTAAATAATCAGAAGCAACTTGATGTCCTAATCCTCTGCTTCCGCAATGAATCATAAAGCAAATATTGCCTTTTTTTAATCCAAAAACTTCTGCGATTTTTTCATTAAAAATTTCTTCTACAACTTGTATATCAATAAAGTGATTTCCAGCTCCCAGAGTTCCAAGCTGAGATAGTCCTCTTGAAAGAGCTCTTTGAGAAACATCTTTTGGATTTGCACCAGACATTTTTCCATTTTCTTCTGTTCTTTCTAAATCATCTTTAGTTGCAAATCCCTTTTCTAATGCCCATTCACTTCCTTTTAATAAAACTTCTTGAATTTCTTCACGAGAATATCTTTTTCCTCCTCTTCCAACTCCAGAAGGAATTGTTCTTTTTATATCATGAAGAACTTTTTCTCTCTGTGCAAGAAATTCTTTTTCACTAATGTCTGTTGCTAAAACTCTAACTCCGCAATTTATGTCATAGCCCACAGCTCCAGGAGCAATAATACCTTTCTTAAGATCAAAAGCAGCAACTCCTCCAACTGGAAAACCATAGCCGATATGCATGTCTGGCATCCCTTCTACATATTTGTATACTCCTGGCAAAGTCGCAACATTTACAAGTTGTATCAAAGCATCTTCTTCTAACCTCTCAAGGAGTTTTTCAGAGAAAAAGATTCTAATTGGGACTAACATTTTTCCACTTTTTGGCAATTCATACTCTCCTTCGCCAATCTTTTTAAGTTGTTCTTTATACATTTTTATACTTGTTATAGGATATTTAAATTTATTAAACTTTGGATATCTGCCTTATCATTTATATTTAATTCGTAATAAACAGTACCAAAACCATTCTTCATTTTATAAATTTTAGATTTTATTCCAAAGAATTTCTTTAATCCTTCACTTAACTTAGATAAATTTTTCTCTTTATTAGAGATTATCCTAATTATTTGCCTATCTTTCCTAAACTTTCCTTTAGACCTTATAATATCTTTAATAAACTCTTTGAGTTTTCTTTTTTCTTTTGGGAAATCCCAGGAATAGTTAATATAGCTATCAATAGCCAATTTAAGTTTTTTCTTTTTATCAGGATTTAAAAAATTTATTTTCTCTCTAAATTTAATAAGATTTTCTTTGCCATAAATAAATATCCTATATATTTTTCTTTTTTGATTTACTTTTTTAATAGTCTTTATTCCAACTTTATTCAGAAATTCTATAACTTGATTAAGACCTTTTTCATTTACGCTGTCTAATCCAATATGCCTATTTTGATGACTTTTACAATACACCCATCCTTCACAATCAAAAAAAGATTTTAACCAAACACAAATTAGTCTCTTATTTATTTGTGGAGCTTTCCATCTCCTTGATCTAAAAAGTCCAAAATATTTAATAAGTTTTTGATGGATAGTTTTAGAGTCTTTATAGCACCTTTCCCCTTCTATTAGTTTTGGCTCAATACCAAAATATTTTGTAAACTTGTCTTTAAAATCCTCTAATAAAATAATGTTAGTATTCCTAAATCCAATAGTATAATTCTTCCATTTTTCTGGATTTGTTAAATACCCATCAGCACAAAGATAAGCATGTATAGAAGCAAGATTTTCGTCAAATTTCATAGAATATTTAAGAAATTAAAATATAAATACCTTGTGTTTATCTGGACAATAGTAACTATTCCCCTTATACATCAAGTATTACTTGACAAACCCAGTTATTCTTTATTTTTTTCACAAACATTTCATTATATGTTATTGCTTTTACAATAATATGAATTTCATAATCAGATGCTTTATCTCCAATAATTTCCGCTTCTAAGTCATTTTTATTAATTTTAATTTTTTTTACATTAGATAAAATAAAATCTTCAGAATCCAATAAAAACAATAATTCCTCTAGAAATTCATAAAGAAGTCTTTCATTATCTTTGCCTTTAACTTTTATTTTTTTAATAATCTTTTCTTTAACTTTTCCATCATACATAGAATTTGTCATAGCTAAGGCAGAATTTTCAAAGACCTCTTCTAAAGTATTTCCAAATGCTTGAAATTTAATGTCTGCAGTGTGTTCTAAAAATTCAAACTTTTTCATTATCCTGCCCAACAAAATAACTTTAATTGTTTTGGATTATAAGTTTCTAAATCAGCTGTGATTGCAACTGCTTGAGCATATACATCTTTTTCAATATCTTTATTTATTTCACAAATTTCATTTAAATCACATATTTTGGATTCACAAGTTAAATAATCAGGAATTCTTTCTTTAATTTTATTTAAAACACTTTCAGGAACTTCTCCAATTGAATTTAAAATATCTGTTCTTAATCCATCATCTAATTCAATTTCTCTTAAAACTGCAATTTGAGCCTCATAAACTCTTATAGAAAAGTCATTTCTTTCAAAATAACCTTTATTTATAACTACTAATAAAACTCCTGCAATAAGCAAAATTGCAATAAAAGCTTCTAAAATTTTTATCCATCCTCTTTTGTTTCTCATTTTAAATTTAATAAATTAATATTGTTAAAAATCCAGGCTTTATATTAGCTTCGTTATCTACATACTGAATTGGAATTTCTTCTGAATATATGTCTGTTAAAATCTCTCTTTCATTTGTTGATATTATTTCTCCTTCTGCATTTTTAAAACTAAACCCAAACTCGCTTCCAAAAGGAATTTTTAATTTTTCTTTTATTTCTTCATAATTATCTATATTTTCATTAATAAAATTAGTTAGATTAATTATTTTTATTTCAAGAACATATTTTTCTGTTTTAGTTAGTCCTATATTATAATCTTTAATTTCTTCACATGCAGATAATCCTGTTTCAGGAAGTGTAGATGTCTCTAAATAATACACCTTAAAAAAATCTTTTCCCTGAGTTTTTATTAAAAGCATATTTAATTCCTTGTTTGACTCAACAAGATTTTGTTTTTCATCTTTTACTATCACATTCATTTCTTCTGTTCCTTCAATAATAGGAACTTTAACACAATCTTTTATCTCAAGTATTTTTAAAGAACTACTTGTCACATCTGCACTTACTTCATCTACTAGGCCTTTTTTAAGATATTCTAATAAATCTTGTTTGTCTGTTTTAATATTAGTAACAGGTTGAGTAATAGAAAATAAAAAAATTAAAAATGTAATAAAAATTACAAAAGACAAAATCATTCCAACATGCGAAGCTCTTTTATTTTTTATTTTCATTTATCCTCCAAAAAATGCATTTGTTCCAGCTGAAACTAAAAATGATAGCAACATTAATGCAAAAGAGTGTTTTAGTCCTGCTTTAATATTATTTTCTGAAAGTTTTCCAATAACTAATCCACTAAAAAAACCTTGAATCAAAAGCAAATATAAAAAAGCATTTGTTATTTCCGAAGGATCTATGCCTTCGCCTTGAAATCCTAGTTCTCCTATTCCTGCAATACCAGATATTAAAGGAATTATTCTAAATTGCATAACTAAAATAATAATTAAAAAAACAACAAAAATAATATATCCTTGAACAATTAAAGTTGAAATAGCTGCTTTTCTTTCTTTTTTTAAAGTGTCTGAAGTAGTTACAGCATTTGTTACTGATTCAAGTATAACTCCTATATCTCCTCCAGCTTTTTCTGCTTGTCCAATCAAAGTCAATGCTCTTGAAATTGTTTTATTATTTACATCTTTTGAAAATGTATCAAGAGCTTTATTTAAAGGAATTCCCATTTCTATTTGATTGCTTAATTTTCTGATGTTTTTGCTTAAAACTCCATACTGACGATTTCTAATATTAATTATACTTTTATTAATTGGAGTTCCTGTTTTAACACTTTCAACTAAATTTCTTGCAAATTCCAAAAACATTTCCTCTTTTTCACTTTCTACAATAGTATCTTTTATAGTGGCTAAAACAAATGGAAAAATCATAATTAAAATTCCTATTCCCATTAAAAGAAAAAAAACATTTGCTGAATAAAATAAAAATGAAATGCCCACTATTATTAATCCTAAGAAAATTCCAACCCAGTTTGATTTTGTTATTTTCATTTATCCTCTTTGTTTTATTTGTAAAAATACTAAAAATACAATATTTATTAATGAAACTCCTAATACCATAATTAAGGAAATTAAGGAAGTAGATAAAGATATTCCTAATCCACTAACTCTCATCATAATTAATAAAAGCATTAATATCATTGGAGCAGCAATTACAACACTAATATAAATATCCATAAAGGTTTCAGATGATTTTGTTTGCTTTTCTCTTTCTAATCTATATTCTAATAAAAGACTTTGAGCTCTTTTTTCAAAAAATTCAGATAAGTCCCCTCCAGAAGTTATTGTAGTAGCAATTCCATTATATAGTTCTGCAAGTTTTTTACTTGGGCAATTAAAAGAATTGTTTCTTAATGCAGTTACCAAATCATATCCAAATATATTTACCTCATTTAAGATTTTTGTAAATTCTTTTTCAAGAAAGGGATATTCTTTTGCAGAAATCATTATCTTAAAAATATTACTTGGTTCTACTAAAGATTCAGAGATAGAGGCCATATGAATAGTAGCAAAAGGAAGTTCTTGATTTATATTTATTTCAAGAGACTTTTTTTCTAATAATGGATAAACTAGTAAAAATAAGAATGTTCCAAGAGGAATAGCAAAAACAAGCCAAAAAACTTTTAAGAATCTTTCAAATAAATTTTCCTGAACAAAAGTAATAAACGGAAAAAATACACTTATTCTAAAGAAAAGAAAAAAACCTACTAATAAAATACCAACTAAAACAGAAAAAAGAGTAGACATTAAAATAACTGAAATATAACTTTTTGCAAGAAGCCTTATATTTGATTTAATTAAATTCCTTTTCATATTTCTAAAAAGACCTTTTTTAACTAAAAATTCAGAAATATTTGAAAAAACTTTATTTGAAAAAATAACATACGGATTTGCTCTTTTTTCTCTTTTTTTAATTACTTTTTCTTCTTTCTTTTTTAATCTTCCAAGAGTTTCTTTTTCTATTAAAGAAATCTCTTCTTGTTCAGATTTTTTAAAAATAGATTTTTCATCATTTACCTTTTCAGCAGTTTTTAATTTCTTTGCTAAAACCTCTTTTTCTAATTCATTAATAATTTTTTTACCTGATTGACGAATTGCTTTTTTTAATGAAGTTATATGACTAGTTAGAAATTCTTTATTTTGAGGACTTTTATCATAAAACTTTTCCAGTTCTAGAATTGCTTTTTTCTCTTTTTCAAGCTCTTTTTTTAAAACATTTCTTTTAATCATTTTGCAATATCAATTATTTGTTTTTGAAGTTGAATCATGCTCTTTTTTATTTTATTAAATAACTCAACATCTCTTTCTCTATGGGATTGAGCTAATTTAATCTCTGAATCCTCTAAACTTCTAACAAGCTGTTTTAACAGAAAAATATCCTCTTTTTTCATGATTATTTCAAGAAAAATATCTTATTAAAGATTATGTTTGATTATCTAATTCCAAATCTTCTCAAAACTTTTGAAGGATTTTTATAATACTCATTAATTAAATCCTGCACTTGTTTAAAACCAAATATTTTTTGCTGTTGCATTTTTCTTAATAATTCAGCTCTTCTTCTAAATTCAAGATTTATTTCTTCTATTCTTAATCCATTTCTTAATGCAATTTTTTCAAAGATTTTATTTGATTCTTTATAATAAAATTCATCATCTCTTGCATTCCAAAAAAAAGGTTTATTTGTTAAAGCAACTCCAGAATCCTCTACATTAATAATCTCCACAACATCTCTTAATTTTCTTGTTTCTTGTCCCTTTACATTTGCATGAGTCATAACACAAACACAATCTAAAATATTTAATAAAGTAGGAGAAAGCTCAATTGGAGGACTTTCTAATCTTTTTATAACAGTGTCAACTGATTCAGCGTGAATTGTTCCAATAGAAGAATGTCCTGAAGCCATTCCTTGAAACAAAACATATGCTTCCTTACCTCTTACTTCTCCAACAATAACATAATCTGGATTTTGTCTAAAAGAATTTCTTAATAAAGTAAACAAATCTATTTCTCCTGTTTTACTGCTTCCTACTGCTCCTCTAACAACACTTGGAAGCCAGTTTTCTCTTGGAAGGTTTATCTCACGAGTATCTTCAATTGAAACTACTCTTGATTCAGGAGAGATAAAAAATGCAACAGCATTTAATAAAGTAGTTTTTCCAGAAGAAGTTCCTCCTGCAATTAATAAGTTCATTTTATACTGAACTAATAACCACAAATAAGCCATTATTTCTGGACTAAGTGTTTTAAATTCCAATAATTGAGGAGGAGTCCAAGGAGTTTTAGTAAACTTTCTTATTGTAAATGTTGGACCTCTGCTAGTTATATCTTTTGTATATGTAGCATTTACTCTGCTTCCATCTGGAAGACTTCCATCTAAAATAGGATTTGAATATGAAACATATTTTCCGCATCTTTGAGCAAGCTTTTCAACAAAACTTTCTAACTTATTTGCATCCTTGAAAATTAAGTTTGTTCTAAGATTTCTATAGATTCTATGAACAAGATAAACAGGAGAATTAATTCCATTACACTCAATATCTTCTACAAAATAATCTCTTAATAGGGGCTCTATTTCATTAAAACCCATAAAATCTCTCACAATATAATAAAATATTTTTTTATAACTTTCATATTCTAAAGTTATCCCTAATTCTAATGAAAGAACTCTAAACATTCTATCTAAATAATCCATAAGAGATTCTGTATTGCTTTGAACAATTTCTCCAAAGTCAATTATTTCTTTCATTGCAGAAATTATTTCTTCTTTGTATTTTTTTTCTTGTTCAGTTAATAAAGGCTCTTCTATTTCATAAACCACTTCAAGTTTTTTTTCATCCCAATAAATATGAGCATAAGAAAAAGGAGCAATTAAAGGATATCTAATATTAATTTTAGTTTTGTCAGATATTTTTTTAATAGGCATAATCTTTTGATTAAGATTAATTTTTACCTTTGGATATTTATTTTTATCTTGCATTTTAAACAATTTCTGCATCTATGTGCCAGGTTTCATTTTGTTTTCCTTTATTTGATAAAAATAAATTATAAGATGTTGAAGCTTTTGTTATTGTTTTAACTTCATCTTTTCCATTGTAAGTTAAATTATAATCTTCATAAACTCTTTTTAAAATAACTAAATTATCTTTTCCAGATTTTTCTGTTTTTATAATTATGTTTCCATCTGGAATTTCTTTTCCTGGCTCACTATACTCTGATGCACTTTCCATTTTAAATAAAATTTCTTCATTTACTCCATCTAAAATTAGCTCACCTTTTTTAATTCCTATTTCAATTTTTCTTTTATTTCCACTTCCTCCTTGAACTATTTCTAGAACTGTATTGTCTATGCCTTTTAATAGTGAAATAGATTGTTCAATTATTGCTTTATCTTGGACCTCGTTTATTTTTGGCATAGCAAAAGCCAATACTGCACCAATTAATACAAATGCAATCAAAGTATAAATAACAGTCTCAATCCAAATTTGCCCTCTTTTAAACATATAAAATTAAATTAACTTTGCTTTATATTTCTTTCTTATATAAAACAACTTTCAATATTAGATATTTTGTCTGAAACTTCGCATTTATTTCCATTTATAACTAAGGAAATTGAAATTGAGTTTGGTTTTTCATCAAATTCAGTAGAGATGTAAGTTATTCCTTGATTTTTGTCTGGAGCCTTTACTAAACTTCCTTTAGTATAGTTTGTTAATCCAGAAATTTCTTTAAGTTCTTTTTCAAGCTCATAGCTTTTTGTTCCGGCCTTATTAGATACAGAAACAATTAACTTATCTATTTCAATATCTTCTATATTTACTGAAAAAAACAATTCTTTTGAACTTGAATTATAGCAAGTATATTGAGGATTTATGCTTGCTTTACCAAAAATATCAAAACAGCTTTCTGTTTCTTTTATTTTTTCAGAAATTAAGCCATTTACCATAACCCAAACAACTGAAACAGCAATAATTGCAAGAGCAATTAATAATACAGTTGCAATTACTCCAGAAATACCTTTATTGTTCATAAACTTACTCCATCTCTTTCATTACAAGTAAATATTTTTTGTCCAGTTTCTCCTTGTCCAAGTAAAACTGGAATTAAAACAATTTCGTCATAATTTCCTATAGAAATATCTTCACTAAAACTCTCTCCGGGATTTAATCCATAACTAGGCCAATTAATAGAGGCATCATTCTTTAAACTTTCAGTAGTGTGTCCTCCTTCTTTGAAAATTTTAAGTTTAAAATCATAAAGAGGAACATTTCCATTATTTAGAATACTCAATTCATCTGCAATAAAACTTGCTTCAAAAGCAACTTTGCCACATGCGAGTTCAATATTTTCTCCATCAAATTTAGTTACTGCTTCTTTTGTTAATCCTCTCATCCATAAAAAGATTATCAAACCTAAAACAATAACCATACTAATTAATAAAACAGTAGCAATTGCAGGAGACACACCTTTTTTTCCCATATTTAAGTTAGTTATTTATTGTTTTTAAATTTAATCACAACTTATTTTTTCAGAAATCTTTGCGTCATTACATATAACTAACTTATTTTTTTCTTCAATTATTTCATATCTTATTGGAGTTATTTCAACAGAATAAATTTCACTATCTAATTCAAATAATCCTTGTTTTTTTTCTCCTGGAGAAAAACCTTCTTTTAAAAGAACAATTCCTTGTCCAACACTTTGCCCTCCTTGGATAATTTTTTCAGAAATATCTTTTGTAGCTAATTCTTGTTCAGGGCTTTCTGTGGCTTTTATTAAATATCCATCAATAGAAAATCTTCCATTATTTGTTAAACTTAAATTTAATGTTGTTCCAGAACATTCCAAATCTCTAATAAAAACTGAAACTCCATCAGGACATTCAATTGTTTCAGTTGGAACATAGGTTTTCATCCAAGAATAAACTAAAACTCCAATAATAATAGCAAAACTAATTAACATAACATACCCAATCATAATACTTACTGCTTTTTTATTCTGAGATAACAACATGAGTTTCATCTCCAACTTGTTGAGAAACAATAAAATAAAAATTCTCTCCTGGTTTTAGTTCAAATTCATACTCTGATTCACCAAGGTCAAGTGTTACTTTATTTCCACTAGGTATATAACTTAAAATATTTCTTCCTTTTTCAAAAAGTTCTATTTTTGGATGAGTTTTTCCAAATCCAATTGAAATGCTTCCACTTGTAATTTCCTCATATTTTATTACAAATATTTTTTTAAAATTTCCAAAAACAAAATACATATTTTTTCCTTCACCTGCATACTCATTATAATCTCCTATAAAACTTTTCAACAAATTATCTTTTTCTATTTCATTTTCAATGTTATATGTTCCATAATCTAAAACTTTTCCACTTTCTATTCCTAATTCTTGCTTTAAATCATAAAGTTTGATTTCGCTTTTTCTTTTTGTATAATTTAAAACTGTTGCAAGTCCAATAATTAAAACAATGATTATTATTGCTGCTAATAAATAAAACTGTCCTCTTTTTTTCATAATAAAAATATGCAAAAGGCATTTATTAAGTTATTGGAAAAACTCTAAAACAATAAGCTTATAAATCTGCATTTCTCTGAATTTATTGTAGACTAGGTTAGCAGGTTAGCCCTCTGCTATTTGCAAGCGGGCTTTATGGCAGACTACGAGTGGGGCGTGATAAACGCGTTAAAGAGTCTTTGTTTGGACGTTGACGCTTTGTCTGCTTTGACTTTGTAGATGCAAACCGGGTCAGGCCTTGATCGGAGCAGCCCTAAACATTTATTAAAGTGCTTAGCAGGTTGCAGAGCTGAGGAAGAATAAAGGTAGCTTTTTAAAATGTTTTGAGCAAACCACTTTGTCTACTTTAATCTCTTATTAAAACAATTAAGAGAATCAAACTAATAAGCAAGATTAAACAACTTAGAGAAAATAAGAATATTTCTGGAATAAAATTAATCAAGTTAATTTCCATAATTTAACTAGGGTTTTATGCTTTAAATTTATTATTGTGGTAAATTATTCTAATATTTTCCATAAAACTAATCTATTTTCATTATCTCTTAAAAACAAGGTGTCTTGTTTCCCAACGTCTGCTTTTGAATCATCAAAATAATAAATCTTTCTTCCTTCACCTTTAATTTTCCATTCACTAAAATTACATTCAAAAGAACAGGAATTAATTAAACTAGCTTCTTCATTATTGTAAAATAAATCAACACAATCAACACAAATATTCTCTGATTTTTCACATAAATTCTCATTGATTTCAAGACACTCTTGCCAGACACTAACAAAATCATCATAGTATTTATCTTTGCCAGAAGGAAAATAATAATTTGCATACCCTTCTTTAATAATTTTTAAATTAATGTTTTCATTTTCCAGAAAAACATAAGCTAAAACACGATTGTATTTATCATATTTTTCATTTCCATATTTTAAAACAACTGTTTTATTAAGAATTAAACTCTCTAGATATTGCTTTGCTTCTAGATAATATTCCTCTCCTTTTTCAGGACAATTAATTCCCAGCAATCTTACTGATGTTCCATTAATTTTAATTGTATCTCCATCAATTACTTTTTCAACAAAAGCAGATTCTTCTTGAACAAAAACACTTTTTAAATAAGAATCAATATACGAATAATTAATAGTAAATGCAAATAACAAAATAAAAACAAGAATTATTATTGTATTCTTTTTCATTTTCTAAATGAAAACAATTTTGTAAAAAAACCAGTAATTCCTTTTTGAGATTTATTCTCTATTATCTGTTTAAATGAATTATTTGTGCTTAAATTTTCCACTTTTAAATTAGAGACTATTTCAGGAGGATTAATTATTTTAGAGGCAATATCTATAATTAAAGTATTAAGTTCTGAAACACATTGGTTATTAAAACAAAAATTACTTTTACATTCAAAATCATATTCACAAAACTCTCCTGAATTTAATTGAGGATAAAATCCTCTTAGATTGTGTTTGGTTAAATTATTATATTTATTAGCACAAACATATCCTTCCTTAATGTAACCAAAAGGATAACACTGTACTCCATCCCAGCATCCTTTAACATGATTACAAATCTTGCTTTCAGTCCAAATTATGTTAGATGCATTAACAAATGAAATAGAAATCACTAATAAAAATACTAAAATTAATGAACTTTTCTTAAACATTTTCTTTATTTTTTATATGCGAGGGACAGGATTTGAACCTGCGCAAGCACTAAGCTACTGCCTCTTAAGGGCAGCCCGTTTGACCACTCCGGCACCCTCGCATTATTTTATTCGAGGAGTGGGAAAACTCGTTTGACCCGAATGATTTCACGAAACACTTGTTATTTATTAATGTTGTGAAGTGGGGTCATGAGATCCGGCACCCTCGCATTATTTTATTCGAGGAGTGGGAAAACTCGTTTGACCCGAATGATTTCACGAAACACTTGTTATTTATTAATGTTGTGAAGTGGGGTCATGAGATCCGGCACCCTCGCATTATTATATTATTTCCTTTATTTTATCATATAAAAAGCTTTAGAATCTATTGTTTAGCTGTTTTTATTTTAATCCCAAGCTCTTCTAATCTCTTGATATGTCCTTGCATAATTCCTTCAACATTTTGAATTAATTTAACTAATTCATTTCTTTCATTAACCAAAGTACTTAATGCTCCTTGATGAAGCCCTATTTCCATTTCTTTTGGCATCTTAGGCACATCATTTGTATCTTTTTCAAAGGCTTTTTCAAGATTTTCCTTTTTTATTTTTACCATATTTATAGCATTAAAAGATGTTTAATAAAACTTTAGTTTTTTAAAGTTTTTAAGAACTCATAAGCATTTTTAGCAGCAATACTTCCTTGTCCTGAAGCAACCACTACTTGCTTTAGTTTTTGATTTGTTATGTCTCCTGCACCAAAAAGCCCTTTAACAGAAGTATTCATATTTTCATCAACAACAATATATCCTTTTTCATCTAATTTTAAATTAAGCTCTTTTGCAAATTTTGCTAAAGGCACAGAACCAATTTCAATAAAAATCCCATCAAGTTCAACATTTCTTTTCTTACCTTTTATGTCTAATTCAAGAGAATCTAGTTTATTTTTTCCAATTAATTTTTTTGGAACAGCATTATAAATCAATTCCACATTTTCTTTTTTTTCTAATTTTTCAAGACTAACATTTTCACACCTTAATTTTTCTCCCCTATAGATAACATAAACTTTTTTTGCTAAGTCAGTTAATGCTAAAGCAGAAACAGCAGCACAATCACTTCCTCCAATAACTCCCACAACTTTATTCTTAAAGAAAAAAGCATCACAAGTAACACAATAACTTACTCCTTTTCCAATAAAATCTTGTTCTCCAGGAATATTTAGTTTTCTTCTTTTAGTTCCTGTAGCAATAATTACTGTTTTACTTTCATATTTTGATTTTTTTGTTTTAAGTAAGAATTCAGAAGAATTTTTTTTAATGTTCTCAACATCATCCATTATAAAATCCACATCATACTCTTTTAATTGATCATAAAATTGTTTCATTAGCAAAGTTCCAGCTCCTTTAAATCCTGGCCAGTTTTCTAATAACAAAATTGAATTTGTAGTTCCGCCAATATCTTTACTAATAATGGCTACTTTTAATCCGCTTCTTACAGCATATAGCCCTGCAGTTAATCCTGCTGGACCTGCACCAATTATGATTAAATCATATTTCATAAGATTTATAATGTATTTTAGTTTTTATAGTTTATGAAACAATTAATGTCAAAAATAATCCAAAAATCTCTAAAAGAGCTAGACATTAATTTGGATTTAAATGAAATACAATCCCATCTTGAGACTCCTCCAAGTGCAGATATGGGAGATTATTCTTTTCCGTGTTTTTTTCTTGCAAGTAAACTAAATGATTCTCCTCACAGAATAGCATTACAATTAAGAGAAAAAATAAAAAAAGTTCCAAAAGAAATTTCAGACATACAAACAGCTGGAGCATATCTGAATTTTTTCTTAGATAAAAAAAACCAGTCTCTAAATTTAATACAAGAAATTTTGTCTCAAGGAGATAACTATGGAAAAGTAGATTTAGGAAATAATCAAAAAGTTGTTATTGAACATACAAGCATAAATCCAAATGCTTCTCCTCATGTAGGAAGAATAAGAAATGCGTTAATAGGAGATAGTATTGTGCAATTATATAAGTTTTTTAATTTTAATCCAGAAGTTCATTATTATGTAAATGATGTTTCAAAACAAATTGCAATGCTGGTACTTGCAGATGCCCAAAAACTAAAGTTCAATCAAATGCTAAAAAAATACAGTGAAATTTCAAAAAAAGTTTCTAAATCAAAAAAATTAGAAAAACAAGTTTTTGAATTATTAAACAAATTTGAAAATCAAGACAAAAATGTTGTTTCTAACTTTAAAAAAGTGGTTTCAACTTGCATTAAAGGCCAAAAAAATATTCTTTCTTTATTAGGAATTAATTATGATTCTTTTGATTATGAATCAGTTTTTATTCCTGATTCAAAGAAAATTCTAAATAATTTACAAAAAACAAAAAAATTATTCAAAGACAAAAAAAACAGGTTTGTTTTGGATTTGACTGGAACTTCTGTTCAAAATAAAATGAAATCTCCAGTATTGGTTTTAACAAGAAATGATGGAACAGGACTGTATCCTCTAAGAGACATTGCATACACAAAATACAAATTAGGTTTATCAAAGAATAATGTACTTGTTCTTGGAGAAGATCAAAAATTATATTTTATGCAAATTTCTGAAGCTCTTAAATTATTAAATCTGCCTAGTCCAATTTCAATACATTATTCATTTATTTTATTAAATGAAAAAGGAAAATCAAAGAAAATGTCTACTCGTAAAGGAGATGTTGTTTTAGTAGAGGATTTTTTAAGCAAAGCAATTCAAAAAGCTAAAAGAGAAATTCAAAAAAGAAAAACCAAAGGAAATCCAGAAAAAGTAGCCATTGCTTCAGTGAAATACGGAATTCTAAAAAATGCAACAAATAAAATAATTAATTTTAATCTTGAAGAAGCTCTAAATTTTGAAGGAAATACTGGCTCATATATACTTTATACTTATGCAAGAGCTTCAAGTGTAAATAAAAAAATAAAAAAAATAAAAAAAATATCAAAGTTCAAAGAATTAAATTCAAAAGAAGAAAAATTAATAAAAAATCTTTCTTTGTTTAAAGAAATTTCAATGAAATCATTTGAAACTTTAAATCCTTCTTTGATAGCAAACTATTCTTATGAGCTAGCAAAATCTTTTAATGAGTTTTATGAAGAAAGTAGAATAATTAATTCTGAAAATGAATTTTTTAGAATAAATCTTTTAAACTCTTTTAGACAAGTCTTAAAAAACTCAATGTCTTTGTTAGGAATAGAATTAATTGAAAAAATGTAAAATCAAAACTTATTTAAATGAGTATTTCTATAAATTATTATCTTATTAAATAAAAAAGGAGGTTGAAATGGCAAAAGAACAAGGTGGAGCATTAAGAGCACTACTAACTTTTATTGCTTGGCTTACTGGAGTGATTGTATCTCTATCAGTAGGTTTTGCATTGATAAATAGAGTTCTTACTTTACCTAACTGGCTTGGAGGAACTATCGGTGTTCCAGTAGTTGCTGGATGGGTGGTTGTAATTACTACTATACTTAGCGTTGTTTTAGCATTAGTGCATAAGTTTAATAGATAAGCAACCTTTTGTTTTATTTTTTTATTTTTTAAATCTTTTTCTTATTTTTTTTATTTAAACTAATTTATTATTAGAATTTAAATTTTATATTCTAAAATATACAGAAATAAATTTTTTATTTAATAGCTTTCATGTCTTTCCAAGCTAATTCAAATAATGACTCTAATGCCTGAGCAAAGAATTCAGTGTTAATCCAAACTCCAATATCATAATTTGGATGGAATTTTTCATCATCTAAAAGCATAAACATTAGTTGCTTTCCATCAATAATAATAAATCTTGCTTTCATTTTTTGAAGATTTCTAACTTCTGCAACTTTTTTAAAATCTTTAGCAATCTTAAGATTATTTTTGTCAATTGGAGCAGCAATTCTTACCTGAACTCCTCTTTTTTTAACCTTTAAAAGACTAGGCATTAATGCTTCAAGTTTTCTATTAAGTCCTTCAGCTGTTGTAACAATTGTAATTGATTGCTCAGCTTCTCTAACCATCATATCTAAATGATTGTATAGGTTTTGTCTTCCTTTTAAACTTCCACTTAAATCTGTAGGTTCAACAAACTTTACGCCTTGAGTAAATAATGTAGATAACTCTTCAAGAACATCATCTCCTTTTAATTTTTCTAGTCTTTTTGATCTTTCTTGAGCATCTCTCATTAGATTTTTCTTTACTCTTTCTACAACTTCTTCTGGTTTAAGAGCAACAAATTTTATTGGTTTTCCAAGTTTCATAACAATAAAACCTTTTTTCTCTAAACTTTCAAGAATATCATAAGTTCTTGAACGAGGAACATCAGAAATATTACTTAATTCTCCTGCAGTAGAAGTTCCACGAGACAATAATGCAGTCCAAACTTTAACTTCATATAGATTTAAATCAAAAATTTTTCTTAGTCTGCTTAAAAATTCTTCTTTTACTATCATGTTTTTTTAAATTAACCTCTCTTTTTAAAGATTATTATGTTTTAGGAGTAAACTTAAAGCATTACCCATCAGTGATTAATTATAATCACAATCTTTTTATCTTTTACTTTAAAGTCATTTGCGTTTTTAAATGTTTCCTTACTTTCAGTGACAACATCTAGGTCTTTTGAGTTTGTTTTATCCGCGACGGTGTTTTTATGTTTGTCTAGCATTTCTTTAAGTTTCTTATCCACAACTAAGATTGTTTTAACTTCTTGGTTTGGAGTTAACCCTAGCTTTTTTCTAAACGCCTGAATCCCCCGAATGATATTTCTTGCATAACCTTCTGCTTCTAACTCAGGGTTCATTTTTGTATCTAATTCTACTGAGATATCTTTTTCATTTGCTTTGCTTTCTTTAAATTCCAAATCTTTTACATTTAATTGAGATTTAATTATTTCTTGCATCTCTTTATTTAATTTAAAATCTCCTCCTAAAATAATTGCTTTTGCAAGGGGCCATTTTAATCCAATTTGAACTTTATCTCTTTGAGCCAATCCTACTTCAACAATTTTTAATAAATTTTCAAAATCTAATTCAAGTTTTTTATTAATTTTTTTCTTATCAACTTTTGGCCATGAACTTAAATGAACAGATTCTTCTTTCACAATTTTTTCTTTTTTTAATCTTTGCCAAAGATATTCACAAAATAAAGGGCAAATAGTTGAAAACATTTTTAGTGTTTTAACATAAGAGTCCTTTAATATAGAGTAAACTATTTCATTCTCTTTATCTCTTGTAAGTTTAATATATTTTCTAGATATATCTAAGAATAATTTTTCTATCTCTGTTATTGTTTTATCAAAATTATATGTTTCAAACAGCTCTGTTGTTTTTTCAATAGAGGAATTTAAAAGAGAAAGAACATATTTTTCTTCAACTCCTCCCTTCTTTGTTTTGTCTGACTTTAATTGAATTAAATAATTTGCAGTATTCAACAACACAATTAAATTTCTCTGTTTTTGTTTAACATCTTCCCAATTAAAATTAATATTTTCTCCTGCTTTTGTCTGGCATATATAGTATCTCAATATTTCAGAAGAATATTTGTCAATAACTTCATAAGGAGAAATAATATTTCCTAGAGATTTTGACATTTTTGTTCCTTGAAAATCCAAAATCATTCCATGTCCAAAAACTCCTTTATAACAGGATTTTCCAAAGACAATAGTGGAACATAATTGAAGCATACTAAACCAAAGTCTTGCTTGTTCTGAAGCTTCTAAAATTAAATCTGCAGGAAAAAATTCTTCAAAATATTTCTTTTCTTTAGGATAGTCTAAACAGTTCCATGAAACAGTTCCTGAATCAATCCATACATCCAGAATATCCGGAACTCTCTTAACGTCTTTTTTACATTTAGGACATTTTATCAAAACCTCATCAATCCAAGGTTTATGAAGATTTTTTGGAAGTTGTGTCTTAGACTTTTTTTCTAATTCCTCTTGGCTTCCAATAACAATTGTTTCTCCGCATTCACATTCCCATATTGGAGCAGGAGTCCCCCAAAATCTTTGTCTTGTTATTCCATTATCTTTTAGATTTGAAATCCATGCCTCATAACTATTTTTAACTTTTTTAGGAACCCAATTAATTTTTTTATTATAGTCAAGAATCTTCTTAACTAAATCTTCTGTTTTTAAGAACCATTGTTCAGTTGTTCTAAATATAACTGGCTTATGGCATCTCCAACAATGAGCATATTCATGTTCTACAGGAACTTGTTTTAGTAAGCTCCCATTTTCTTTTAACATTTCAATAAACTTAGCATCGTCTTTTTTTGCTTTTAATCCAGAGAATTTTGTCATATTTTCAAAAATACCTTGTTCATTAACATTATTGAAAGCATCTATTCCATATTTTTTACATGCTTCATAATCTTCTGGACCACATCCAGGAGCAGAATGAACTAATCCACTTCCTGCACTTGTATCTACATATTCTTTAGAAAGAATAACACTATGAACTCTATCTGATTTTTTTCTTAGAGCATCATAAACTTCTTTTAATTCACTATAAAAAGGATGAACATATCTTACTCCATCTAATGCCTTGCCCTTGAATTCTTCTAATACTTTAAATTTATAACCCATTACTCCAGCAATAAATGCTCCTGCAAGAGCCTTAGCAACAATCCATTTTTCTTTTCCTTTTTCTGTTTCTACTTCTGCTTTAACATAATCTATTTTTGGATTAACCATAACTGCTAAATTATATGGAATTGTCCAAGGTGTTGTTGTCCAAATTACTAAGTATTCCTCTTTGTCTTCTACTTTAAATTTCAAGAAAATTGAATTATCCTTTACATTTTCATATTCTAATTCATGTTTAGCTAAGGAAGTTTCACACTCTCCGCACCAGTGCATAATTTTTTTACCCTTGTATAATCTTCCTTGTTCATGAGCTTTTTTAATTAAGAGCCATTCACTGCTCATAAATTCATTTTTAACAGGAAGATAAGCATTTTCAAAATCCATCCAGATTCCTAATCTCTTTAAATCTTTATTCATTAATTTTGAATTTTCTAAAGAAAATTCTTGGCATCTTTTAACAAATTTATCTACTCCAAATTCAATTATGCTCTCTTTATCTTTTAATTTAAATTCTTTTTGAACTTTATTTGCAGTCGGCAGTCCATGCATGTCATACCCTGCTCTATCCCAAACATTCATTCCTTTAAATCTAAAATATCTCATTGCAATATCTTTCAAAGAATTATTCCAGGCATGCCCAATATGTAATCTTCCTGAAGTATATGGTGGCCCTTGAAGAAAGTAGAATTCTTTTCCTTTTTTATTTTTAGATACAGCTTTTTGATAAATCTTTTTTTTCTTCCAAAACTCAAGCATTTCTTCTTCTATTTTTTTAAAGTCATACATATTTCTTTTAACCTATTTTTATTTTTAAGTCTTCCCTTAATAATGCTGTCTCTCTTCTCTTTCAACACAGATTTAATATTTTGTAAAATCATAAAAATTCCTGCAAACTCAAAACAGAGTTTGCACTTAGATAATAATTCCAATAATCAAATTTATAGAAATTAGCATTCCGGCTGAGACAATCTTCCCTATGAATAAATCATCACCAGCCATAATTAATAGAATATTTTTTTATTTTTAAAGTTTACTTAAACTCTTCTAGCACTTCTTTTTCCACAAAGTGCAACTTACTAGGTAAAATTATACAATAAGGATGTTGAACTCCTGTTAATTCTTTTGCTTGTTCAACAAACCGATATAAGAATTTTCTTTTTTTAGTTCCAAGAGCTTGACAAATCAATAAACTCTTTAATTTTATATTATGATTTTTTGCTGACTTTTCTAATTGAATTAAAGCCTCTTGAAATTCTAATCCTGGATCAACTAAAATAAGCGAGTGAGCCTTTATTGACATATTTTCTTTTACAATTTCCATAAAACTATCTGGAGTATAACTTTCTTTCCAAGCAGGCATAGAAGCCACTTTTCCAAATTTATATAATTGTAATCCAGATTCAGCAACAGCGTCGAGAATAGAAGCATTATAGATTACCTTATATCTAATTCCTAATTTCTTTGCTTCTTGAATTAGAGTTATATGTGTTGTAGCCGTTAAAGGACTTCCATAAACAAGCAAAGCAACATCCATTTTTTCTGCTTCATCAACTAAACTAAGCCCTTCAACTAATTCCCTATTAGCAGAAATTATTTTCTTATTGAGAATATGGGCTAATTCTTCTTCTGAATAAGGTAAATCAACTGTATAGTTCTCTAAGTAAACTTTTTTACATTTTTTTACAGTTTCTAAACCATAAGTTGATATTCCATCAACATTTAATCCTAATCCTATGATGTATAACATGATATTCCATATCTTCCCACATTTATTAATTCTTCTAAATTTATATCTAAAGCATATGCCAAACGAGGAAGATTATCTAAACTTGGTCTTCCTTTTCCTGTAAAAAAACGAGATACTGCTGAAGGACTACATTCTAAATATTCTGCAACCCAGCTTTGATTTCCTCCGGTTCTTTTTAATCCATCTTTAAGTAAAGCTGCCATTGCCTTGTTTCTTTTTTCTTTTGTTTTATCATTTAGTCTTGGCATTTTAACTTACAAGTTGATTTTTTAATTTTTCTGGAGCATTTAATTTTTCTAAAATTTTATCTAGATATTTCCTAGGGATATATTCTCCTTTTTTAGCTTGAGAAATCTCTTGTCTAGAGGTTCCAACTATTTTAGCACGCCAAGAAACAGCTCCTCTAAAACCTAGCTTTGAATTTAAAAATTCAACAAATTCTCTTTTTGTTCGTTCATATTTTTCTCTTTGCCTGCTTCTTTCTTCTTTAACATGTTGATAAAGTGTTGGAGGAGTTATTTCAAATAATTCACAGATTTCTCTATAATTGCTTCCATTTGCATACATAGATTTCATAGCTAGAATAGCTTGTTCATCTGAAGATAGTTTTACCATAAAAATGCACAAAATAAAGAGTTTATAAGAATATGTATATTAAAATTCAACAAGAAATCAAGCTTCTAGAACTCACAATTGCAATAAAAAATAAAGCAAATAAAAAAGTGTCTTTTCCTAGCACTAAAGCAATAAATCCTCCAATTAAAGATAAAATAGTAATTAATCTAAACCATATTTGTCCTTGTTTTTTTTCATCTTTTGTCATATAAGCTAAAAGATTTCCAATAAAAAATCCTATTATTAAAACAACAAAGCCAATAAGTAATTTTGTTAACTCATTCATAACAATATTTAATAATGTAGCTTTTTATATTTTTATCATGTATAAAAATTATCTTATTATTGCATCAAAAAAAGACAAGGCAGGAATGAACATTGTTAATGCTCTAAAACAATATAATCTTGATATTAAATTAGTTGAAGAAGATATTCTCCATAAAGAAAATTTAGATTTAATCCAAATAGATAAATATGATTTTATTATATTTGCATCTAAACATTCATCTGAAAGTAAAGAAAAAACACTTTCAATTCATCCTCCTGGAAATTGGATAAAAGCAGATTTTGGTGGAGAGCAAAAAAAAGTCTGCAAAAGTTCAGCATTGTTTCAAAAACAATTTTTTGAAAAACTTTCTGAAAATGTTAAAAAACACAAACTTAAAGATTATAAAGTAACTTTAGAATGCACTCATCACGGCCCATTAATTAACAAACCTTGTCTGTTTGCAGAGATTGGTTCTACTGAAACAGAATACAATGACAGAAGAGCTGCATTTCTTATGGCAAAGACAATCGCAGAAACAATAGAATCTTTTAAAGAAAATCCATATAATGAGATAGCAATTGGAATTGGAGGACCACATTACTGTCCTAATTTTAATAAAATACAAAAAAACTCTAATATTGCAATTTCTCATGTAATTCCTAATTATTGTTTGCCTCTAACAGAGGAAATATTAAAACAAGCAATAACTAAAACAGAAGAGGAAGTTGACTTTGCAGTTATTGACTGGAAAGGCATAGGAAACAAACAACAACGAGATGAAATGCTTGCATTATTAGATAAAATGTATATTCAATATAAAAGAACAAGTGAGATTTCTAAATAAAAACGCCTCGAGCAGGAATCGAACCTGCGCACCCCGAAGGGTCCGGATTAGCAATCCGGTGCAATACCATTATGCGATCGAGGCAATATTGCATTAATGGTGCAATACCATTATCTTCAAAATATCCTTGTTTTGAAGAGACAGAAATTTTTAAAAATTTCTGTATGCGATCTGGGCATATTATTCTGATATATTCTTAGCTTTTAAGGTTTTTGTGTTTATTATTGTAAAAAGAAAAATAGCAGAGGCGGGATTTGAACCACGCGATCCCGGGGTTATGGGCCCCGTGAGGACTCCAGACTCCTCCACTCTGCTGATATTGTGAGATTTAGGATACTTTTAAATTTTGTCTTTCACCCAATTTACCCAAGCTTCTTTAAAAATTTCATATTCATTACTTTTTACAAGAGGAAGATTACCATCAAAAAACAATACAATTTTTTTTAAATCCTCTCTAGAACGAACCTGCAATCTATAACATGCCTTAGTTCTTTTAATTAAATCATTTACTCTAGAAACTTCAAAAATTGGAGCAGAGATTCCAAGAAATTCTTTTATACTTTCTAAGATTTCTTTATTTGTATTAAACAATAAAAATTGAGGCCTAACCCTATTATTAGGATATCTTATCAGATTAAATGTGCCTTCTCCATCTGCAAATCCTCTAATATAGCCCGGAGTTATTTTCATTCAATAACTAATACACTAAAATTTATTAACTATTATAACTATTCTAAAGTACACCTAAAAATCATTATAAACATCTTTAAAAACTCTAAAATTTTTCATCCTCTATGTTAAAATTAGGAATAGATGATGCTGGTAGAGGACCAGTAATTGGCCCAATGGTTCTTGCAGGATGTTTAATAGATGAAAAAACAGAAAAAGAATTTGATAAACTTGGAGTTGACGATTCTAAAAAAATAACTCCTAAAAGAAGAGAATTTCTTGCTGAAAAAATAAAACAACAAGCAGAAACTTTTGAAATTGTTTTAGCTCATCCTTTTGAAATAGATGGAAGCAATAAAGAAGGAATTGATTTAAATAAATTAGAAGCAATAAAATGCGCAGAAATAATAAACAAAATAAATAAAGGATTTAATAAAATAAAAGTTATAATTGATTGTCCTTCTGTGGGAATTCTTAAGTGGAGAGATTATTTAATGACAAAAATAAAAAATCTTTCTAATCTTGAGATAATATGTGAACACAAGGCAGATAAAAATCATATTGCAGTTTCTGCTGCTTCAATTCTTGCTAAAACAACAAGAGAAAAAGAAATGGATAAATTAAAAGAAAAATATGGAAAAGAAATTGGTTCAGGATATTGTTCAGACCCATTAACTTGTAGATTCTTAGAAAAATATGCAAAAAAGCATGAAAATAAAGGCATATTTAGAAAAACATGGATTACTTGGAAAAAAGCTTGTGCAAAGTTATCTCAAAGAAGACTCTTCTAAAACCCCTTATCTCCTAAATTTCTCAAAATAATTTTAATTTCATTAATTATTTTTTGTTGATTTTTCTTATTCGACATTCTAATAAATTTAATAACAAGATTATGCAAATCTTCTGTTTCTAAAAATTTAACTTTAAAACCATCTGTGATAAAATAAAATCTAAAATTCTTATATTTTATTTCTTTAATTATTACTCCCTTAACTTGTCCAAGTTTTTTTCCTTTTTTTGGATTATCCTTGAGAGAGAGCATTAGATTAAAAATCTTTTTTGATTCTTCTTTAAATTTTTTTAGAATTTCGTCTTTGAGATTTTTAGCAATTATTACTTGGGCCATTTCTTTTCTGCCTCTTTAATTGCTTCTTCAATTGTCACACATCCTTGCTCTGACATTAAAACATCTTGAAACAATCTTTGTTCAGCACTTTTAACTAATTTTGCCAAAATATCCGAAAAGGTTTCTCCTTTATTTCCAAATTCACTAATTCTTTGTTTAAGTTCTTTATCTAATGCAATAGTTGTCATTTCCATATATTTATAATAATTATAATGCTTATAAATCTTATGATTTAATCTATTTAATCATTACATTATCTTTAAAAATATCTTTTAACTTTATTTTAAATGCCTCCGCATATTAAAAAACTAGTGATGCACGGATTCAAAAGTTTTGTTAGAAAAACAGAACTTCCTTTTACTCCTGGAATCAACTGCGTATTAGGTCCTAATGGAAGTGGTAAAAGTAATGTATCAGATGCTTTATGTTTTGTCTTAGGAAGATTGTCTGCAAAATCAATGAGAGCTAAAAAATCAAGCAATTTAATTTTTTTAGGAACAAAAGCTCTTTCTCCAGCAAAAGAAGCAAGTGTAGAAATTGTTTTTGATAATCAAGATAAAGTATTTTCACTAGACAAAAAAGAAATTTCTTTAAGAAGAATTGTTAGAAAAAATGGACAGAGTATTTACAAAATAAATAATGAAACAAAAACAAGACAAGAAGTATTAGCACTTTTAGCACAAGCAGGAATAGATCCAAATGGATTTAATATTATTCTTCAAGGAGAAATTCAGAATTTTGTTAGAATGCATACAGAAGAAAGAAGAAAAATAATAGAAGAAGTTTCAGGAATTTCAGTTTATGAATTAAGAAAAGAAAAATCATTAAAGGAATTAAATAAAACAGAAGAAAAATTAAAAGAAGTAATAGCTATTTTAAAAGAAAGAACTTCTTATTTAAATAATCTTGAAAAAGAAAGGCAACAAGCTTTAAAATATCAAAAACTGCAAAAAGATGTAAAAAAATTAAAAGCAGGAATAATTTATTCTGATTTATCATTAAAGAAAAAACAAGAAGATAAAATCAATCTAGAGATTGATAAAAAAAATAAAGAAATTCTAAAACTTAAAAAAATAATTTCTGAAATTGAATCTAAAATAAAAGACTATGAATTAAAAATAGATGAAATTAATTCCACAATACAAAAATCAACAGGATTAGAACAAGAAAAACTAAATCAGGAAATAGCAAACATAAGAGCAGAATTAGCTGGTTTAGATGTTAAGCTTGAAAATTCAGAAAAAAAACTTTCTGAAAATAATTCTAAATCACAAGAACTAAAAAACTCTCTAAGAAATGTTGAAGTAGAATTAAAAGAACTTCAAAAGTCTTCTCCAAGCACAATTAAAAAAACACAAAATATTGAAGCTAAGAAAAAAGAACTTGAAAAACTAGAAGAATCCAGAAAAAAATTCTATATGATGAAATCAGAATTAAGATCAATAAAAGAAAGACTTAATGATAAAAAATCAATTTTGCAAAGTTATAATTCTGAGGCTAATTTTTTAATAAAAGAAATTCAAGAGCTTGAAGAAAAACTATTTGACAAAAATACAACAACTAATAAAATTTCTGATTTAAAAAAATCAATTCAGAACAAGAAAAATAATTTGTCTTTATTTGAAAAAAATCAATCAGATTTATCTAAAAAAATTCATACAAATGAATATGAAATTAAAAGGCAAAATAGCCTTATTCAAAACATAACTAAAATGGACATATGTCCATTATGCAAGAACAAAATAACTCCAGAACACATAAAAGATATTAATCAAGAAATAAATCCTAGATTAAATAACTTAAAGGAACAAACAACTAAATTTTCTGATGAAATCAAGAACATAACAATAAAATCAAAGTCTTTAACTGCTGAAATTGAAGCTTCTTTAGAAGAACTTTCTAAAAGAGAGTCTGATTTAATTAAACTTTCAGATATAAGTTCAAAAAAACAACAAATAAAAACAATTCAAGAAAAAAAGCAGATAGTTAGTGAAGAATTAACTCAACTAGAAAAAAGAAATAAGTTTTTAGAAAATAATTTTGATGAAAACTCAAATATTGAACAAAAGTATGAAACTGCTAGAATAGAAGTACAGGAAATTTCATTAAGAACAAAAGAAAATTTAGATTCAGAAGTTTCTTTTAAAAAAAGAGAATTTGATAGAAACAAAATCAGTTTAAGACAATTAACAAGAGAATCAGAAGATTTGCAAGAAGAAATAAGAATTCTACAAGAAAAAATATCCCAAAAACAAGAATTTCTAGATAAAAAAAGAAAACAAGATGAAGAATTAAATAAAAAATTTAAACAACTTGTTTCTAAAAGAGAAGAACTTCAAGCATTAACAAGAAAAGGAGACTCTGATTTATCTTTAAAGCAAAATTTACTCTATAATCTTGAACAAGATTTAAATGATATTAAAATAGAAAAAGCAAGAATAAGTGCAGAAGTGGAAAATCTAGAAATGGAAATGCTTGAATTTAAGAATATAGAAATAATAAAAGGACAAAAAGAACAATTATCATTAAGATTAGCAAAAACTCAGGATATTTTGTTTAAACTTGGAAATGTAAATATGCGTTCTTTAGAAGTTTATGATGAAATAAAAAAAGAATATGATTCAATAAAAGAAAAAGTAGAGGTTTTAGATAAAGAAAAGCAAAGCATTCTTAAGATTATTCATGAAATTGATGTTAAAAAGAAAAAGACTTTTTTAAGAACTCTAAATGAGCTTAATGAAATATTTTCTAGAAATTTTTCTCAGCTTTCAACAAAAGGAGAAGTTTTCCTTGAACTTGAAAATAAAAAAGAGCCTTTTGAAGCAGGAGTTAATATTCTTGTTAAAACAGGGCACGGAAAATACTTTGATGTAACCTCGCTTTCAGGAGGAGAACAAACTCTTGTAGCATTATCTCTAATATTCGCAATACAAGAACTTAATCCATATTGTTTCTATATCTTAGATGAAATAGACGCAGCATTAGATAAAAGAAACTCAGAAAGACTTGCTAATCTGCTTAAGAAATACATGCAAAAAGGACAATACATAGTTATAACACACAATGATGAAATAATAAGTAATGCAACTAATCTTTATGGAGTTAGTATGCATGATGGAATTTCTAAAGTTTTAAGTTTAAAGATTTAGTCTTGAAGGAATTACTTTATGTTTTCTTGACTGCAAATCAAAATATACTGCTTCTCCTTTATCAGGATATCCCGGATATGAATTGTTTTGTCCTAATCTCTTTTCCCAAAATAATTTTTTTAGAGCATTTATCTCATTGAAATGGCTCATTAAAATTAATGCATCAGCTCTTTCACTTCTTTCATCAATTATTCTTAATAATTCTTCTTTTCCTTTTTTTCCATATTCATAACTAGAAGAACTTCTTTTTGGACAAAGAAAAGGAACTTGTTCAAAGTCATTTAATCCTAATTGAGCTACCAGAACGTCTGAACTATCTAATGCCCTTGGCTTTGTAGAAGATGCTATGTATGCTGAATCGTCATTGAGAATAGTTTTTATTACTTGGCTTAATTTCTCTATCTGTTCACGCCCAGAAGCATTTAATCTTCCCTCAGCTCCATAATTTCCATGTCTTGCCATAAATAAATGTTTCATAGAATAAAAAGAGTAATCTCTACTTTAAAATATTTAGATTATATGAAATATACTTCTAAAGGGTAAACACCTCAATAAAAAAGAAGAGAAAGTATAAAAAAAAATAAAAAAATAAAAAGGAAAAATTAGTAGTAACTTTCTCCGAATTCTTCTGCTTTTTCTGGTTTCTTGCCAAGTAATACAATTAATACAACAAGTAATACTAAGAAGATTACTGCAAGTATAATTGTTAATACAATAACTGGGCTTGTAACTGAACTAGCACTGTCAACAGCATTAAATGTAAAAGAATTTACAATTTGTCCATTCATAGTAAATACACTAACAGTGTATTCTTCTGAATTTGGAGTAACTTCAACTGTCTTACTTGAGCCTGGAGATACTGTAACAAATTTTTCAGTTGTTGGAAAAACAACTTTGTAAACTTTTAACTTATTAGTTGGATTTACAATTAATAAGTCATTTCCAGCTTTTATAACTGTGTTTGGAAAGTCATTGTTAACAACAATTTGTTTTGCTTTGCTTAGTGTTAAGTCATCATTAGAAACATCAAGTTCTAATACATAAACACCAGCTTCCACGTCATATGGCAATTGAAGATTAATTCTTCCGCTTATTGTTGTTGATTCATCATCATTGCAACAATCATCATCTTCTTCTAAAGCCACTAAATCTCCAAAATAAACAGTTCTTTCAACACCATCTAATGCAGAAAGTTTAGCAGTAACATATAAGTCAGATAAATCATTGTAACCTGTATTTTTTAATACAATTTCTACTGGAAAAGTTTCCCCAGCATCAACAGTATTTGAAGTCACAACAGACATAATATCTGCGTTATATGAAGGTCTTTGAACTCTTAAAGAATATTCTTGTTCTGTTTTGTAGTTACCATTTTGTTTAATAGTAACTGTAAGAACAATATCTTCTGAAAGTTCGTCTTTAAGTTCGTAAGGAACTTTTAAACTTAATGTTTTACCGTATCTATATCCTTCTTCAACATCAAAAGGATTAGAAACAACATTAACATCAGCTTTGTTACCTTCAATTTCTGCTTTAACAGTCACGTCAGAGGCATTAATTAATGATTCAAATGCTATTTTCAAAGTTACTGTTTCACCTGCAACAACAGATAAATCAGCAGAAGCATCATTATCATCAAGTTTTACTTCTACATTGCTTGCTATATCAGAAGCAGCACTTACTGTAGCCACTAAAAATAAAGCTATTGCAACTGCAATAAAAGAAACCAAAAGTTTTTTTGGATCCATTTTTTTCATTTTATGTTTTAATTCCTACAGAAAAATCTTATTTCCCTGTTTTATAATTACCTCTAAAACATTTATAAACTTTATGGTGACAACAGACTATAATAATTTTATAGTTACGAAAAATTAACTATTTGTAACTAACACTAAGTGTTATATATTTTAATTGAAGCTACGCTGTCCTCAATTGGGCAAGGACTTTCATTAATTATTGTAATTTTTTTGTTTTTAGGAAGTATCTTTAATAGATTTTTTATATCATTAATAGATGTTTTTTTATGATGTTTTTCTCCTAATTTTCCATATTCAATTCCAGAAAAATGGCAGTGCCATCTTTTCTCAGGAAAGTATTTTTTTAATAAAGCTATTTCATATGCTCCATATCTTGCAAGAACATGTGCTAAATCAATACAAAAACCACAAGAAGTTTCTTTAACTAATCTAGATATTTCATTAATGCTTCCAAAAACATTCTTTTTTCCCATTATTTCTGGACACAAAGTAACATTCCATTTGTTTTTCTTAATAATCTGTTGAATATCTAATATTTCTTTTTTAATATTTTGAAAAGTTTCTTCTTTGTCTTTTTTACTATAATATCCGCAATGAAAAACAACATTTTGAACTCCAAGCCAGCTTCCAACTTCAGCACTTTTTAATATTCTTTTTTTACTTGCTTTTATTTTATCTTGGTCTTTAGAATTAAGATTAATCCAATATGGAGCATGAACACTTAAATCTACTTTATACTTTTCAGACGCTTTTTTTATTTTCAAAGCATATTCTTTGTTCTTAATATAAACTCCATATGTAAATGCAATTTCACATGCTTTAATGCCTAATTTAGAATATATTTTAATATTCTCAACTGCCTGTTTTACTCCTCCAAGTCCTGCAACTCCAAATTTTATCATAATTCTAATAGATTTCTTTTAATTATAAAAGTTTATAAAAAATATAATTAACTTAATTTAATGAAAGAAATTTATAAGCAGATTTTAAATAAGTCTATTCCATACTATGAGGAAGCAAGAAAAGGCGATATAGAACACATAAATTGGCTATTTAATATAATCCCTAAGTATATTAATAAAACTGAGATTGACTTTGATATTCTAATGCCTTTAGTTATTCTCCATGATATAGGCTATTCAAAAGTTCCAAAAAATTCAAATCCCTATAACCTAGACATAAGAGAGCTTCATTCTAAAGAAGGAGCAAAAATATCAGAAAAAATACTTATTAGTTTAAAATATCCTAAAAGTAAAATAAAGGAAATTAAAAGGCTTATATTAAAGCACGATAATTGGGCATTTGGAGACGACTTTTCAGATGAACCTGCTCTAAGAATATTTAATAATTTTGATTTTATGTGGATGGCAAGTGAAAAAGGTTTTGACATTGTCAGAAGATTTATGAAAAAAACTCCAAAAGAATTTTATAAACAAATAAAGGATTTTGAAAAAACAAATAAAAAACAAGGAAGAAAATGGTTTAATAAAAAAATACAAGAGCTATATAATAATTTAATGAACTCAAGAAAAAATTAAGCACTTAAATTTCCAAGTTCTTGTCTTAGTTCCTGGGTGATTTCTCCAATATTGTCAACAATATAAGAATGAAGATTTTGTATAATTAAGTTTTGCATTTCTTCTTTTAGTTCTCCATGACACCTAGAAATATCTGATTCAGGAGAAACACTTGTTCCTAATGGAATATAGCACATCATTGATTTTCCTTCAAGAATCTTTCTACTAATATCTCCCTGCTTTATCTGAGTAATCTTAACTTCAATTTCACACTTTCCATTTGATTTGCCTTTTATAATATATTCCCAATTTGCATCTTCTTGATAATTAATAAATTTGGTTTTTGCACACTCTTTTTGATGAGAATAAAAACACTCTGCATTATCACATGAATAATAAAAGAAAAAACTAAAGTATCCAGCAACACTTAAGATAAGAACTAATGCAATAATTATTAATACAATCCAATCACCTTTTTTCATAAATTAAAATAATAAAGTAAATATTTAAACCTTATTGAAAACAAAAAAATAGAGTTCTTTTAGAACTCTATTAAAAACTCAATAATTGAATATTTGTGTCTGTTGTTACAAAATTGTTTGCAACAAGAACTTGAGTACCTGCATCTTCTGCATTTTTAAGTGTAGAACCTGTAACTGTTCCATCTATTACAATTGCAAAAGGTTTTTCTCTTAGTTTTTTAAGAGTTAATCCTAATCCTTTAACTGAAACTTCTTTAAAAGAATTTAAAGAATTGTCTAATAAAATAGCTTTTCCACTATTTTTGTTTTTTTCTGATATTGCCTTTAGTTTTTCTTTATCTACTTCTTCAAAAGAAACTTTCATATCTTTTTTGTTCCTATGGAAATAATCATCAACACTTATTTTTTTTCTAAGTGCCATAAGAATTTCTTTTCCAGTAAGTTCTTCAACTTCTTTTCCATCAGGAGCAATAGCAATTCTCATTATTTTTGCATTGTCAGTTACGTTTTGTATGATTAACTTTCCGCCTCTATCTCCATCTACAAATAATGTTAAATCTTTGCTTTCAGATAACTCTTTTACTCCCTTTGGAAGTTTTGTTCCATTCATAGCGATTACATTTTTAACACCATTTCTTAACAGATTTAAGACATCAGCTCTACCTTCAACTACAATAATTTCTTTTTCAGATAAATCTCCGCAAGGAAGTTTTTCCTCACCATATTCTGAAACATTATCCATTCTAGTTGATTCTTTAATTTGCTTAGAAATTTCCCTTGAGTCAGAGCTTCCTTCAATTTCTTTCATAAGTTTTTTAGCTCTTTCTAAGATATAATCTCTTTTGCTTCCTCTAACATCTTCTATTTTTTCAACTTCAATTTGTGCATCACTTGGCCCAACTCTTTCAATTGTTTCAATAGCTGCAGCAATTAATGTTGTTTCAGATTGATCTAATGCAGTAGGAATCATAATCTGGCCTGTTGTTTGTTTACCATTTCTACGTAATTCAACTTCAATTCTTCCAATCTTACCTTCTTTTTGAAGTTCTCTCATTTCTAAATCAGCTCCTAAGAGCCCTTCTGTTTGTCCAAACACAGCTCCGATTACATCAGGTTTTTCTAAAGCACCTTCAGCTACAAAATTTGCATGTATCATGTATTTTATAGATACTGGACTTATTTTTGCCATATTTTCTCCATTTATTTAATTCTAGAAAAATATCTTAAGCTAGCTATCAACTAGTCCACTTACTTAAATTTCAACACAATGAGTGTGAATGTTTGTGATTGGAATATAATAATCTAATGATATCTTTCTAATCTAATAAGAATAAATATTTAGTATTTAAGTGTTTCTATTAAAATCCAAAACTTCCTAATTGTTCTTCTAATGTTTTTCTAATATCAGAATTTGGATTAGCATTATAAACTCTTGAATTCGAATTTAGTTCAATTGGAGTTGTTAGACTTATTTTTCCTGGATCTTGTCTTCTAAGTGCAATAAAAACAGGAATTCCGATTATTTTTATGTTCCCATTTCTATTAATTCTTTCTTCTCCAGGCATTTTAAATCCAACACTAGATAAATCTCCTACAATGCATCCATTTTGTCTAATATCTTGTAAATTCATTTTAAAAAAAAGATTAGAAATTAATTATTTCTTTTTAACAATCTCTGTGCACATACCAGCAGCAACTGTTGCACCAGCATCTCTTACAGCAAATCTACTCATAAAAGCATTGTCTTTTTGAGTTTCTAAAACCAAGTTTCCTACAGGTTTAATTCTTACTTTAGCTGTATCCCCGTTTTTTAAGAAATCAGGATTTTGCTTTATTACTTCTCCTGTTTGAGGATTTATTTGTTCAATAAGTTCTACAAATTGACAAGGAACTTGTGCTGTGTGAATATGAAATACAGGAGTATATCCTTTAGCTAAAACACTAGGATGATTAATTACTGTTATTGTAGCAATAAATTCCTCTACTATTGGAACAGGTGCACTAGCATCGCAGATTACATCTCCTCTTGCAATATCTTTTTTACCTACTCCTCGAATATTAACTCCAACATTATCTCCAGCATCTGCTTGAGGTAAAATTTCATGATGAGCTTCAATTGTCTTTATTTCTCCTTCAATACCTTCTCCTGTTCTACCTGGAAGAACCTTAACTTTCATACCTTGTTTCATTACTCCTGTTTCAACTTTTCCAACAGGAACAGTTCCAATACCAGTAATTTCATAAACATCTTGAACAGGCATTCTCATTGGTAATTCAGTAGGTAATTCTGGAGCTGGAAATAAATCCATTTGCTCTAAGATTGTTGGTCCTTTATACCAAGACATATTTTCTGATTTTTTAACAATATTATCTCCTTTTAATCCTGAACAAGCAATAAATGTAGTTGTTTCTGGATTAATTCCAACACCCTTTAATAATTTTCCAACATCTTCTTTAACTGTGTTGTATTTATCTTCAGAGTATTCTACTGCATCCATTTTATTAACAGCCACAGCAATATTCTTAACTCCCATAGTTCTTAATAACCATAGATGTTCAGTTGTTTGTGGTTGAACTCCTGATGGAGCTGCAATTACTAAGAATGCTGAATCAGCTTGTGAAGCACCAGTAATCATGTTTTTAACAAAATCTCTGTGTCCAGGTGCATCAATAATTGTGATTTGATATTTTTGAGTCATTAATTTTTTATAAGCTAAATCAATAGTAACTCCTCTTTCTCTTTCTTCTTTAATATTATCCATAACATAAGCAAATTCAAAACCAGCTTTTCCGTGTTTAGCAGCTTCTTCTTTAAGTTTAGCCATTTCTTGTTCACTAACTGCTCCACCGTCAAACATCATTCTACCTACGCAAGTAGATTTACCTGCATCAACATGTCCAACGAACACAACATTCATATTTGGTTTTTCTTTAGCCATGAAATTTTATCCTTTATTGTTTATTTAAATTTTGTGGTTTAGAAAAGGTTTGCCTTTTCTTTAGCCATTTTATGTTTATTAAAAACTTTTTTGTATGATTATTTAATGAAAAAATTAGTTTATAAACCTTTCTATAATTTTGTAAATATATTCTTTAATTAATTCTCCGTCGATAAAATGTTAAAAACACAACATATTTAATCTTTATTTTCATAAAATAATTATGCTACAAATAATCCAATATATTCTTTTAGGAATAGTTCAGGGAATAACTGAATGGCTTCCAATTAGCTCATCTGGAATGTTAACCTTAGTTATGACTAATTTTTTTAAGATAACAAACCTGCCAGTATTATTACAACAATCTTTATTTTTACATCTTGGAACTTTTTTAGCAGCACTAGTTTATTTTCGAAATGATGTTGCAAAAGTAATCCTTTCTATCTTTAAGAAAGACATGAAAGAATATAGAAAAGTATTAAGATTCTTAATTATCTCCACAATAATCACAGGCATTATAGGATTAGGAATTATTTTTCTTTTAAGTGAAGTAGGAAATTTAACAGGAAAAACAATTACTTTTGGAATAGGTATTTTATTATTAATAACAGCAGGAATGCAATTTGCAGTTAAAAAAAGAGGAATAAGAACTCTTAAAGATATAACAACAAGCTCTTCAATACTTGCAGGTTTAGCTCAGGGTATTGCAGCTCTTCCAGGAATTTCAAGATCAGGAATGACTATCTCAACTTTATTATTAAATAAATTCGACGACACAACTGCGTTAAGACTTTCTTTTTTAATGAGTCTTCCAGCAGTTCTTCTTGGAAATATTTTTCTAAATCTATCAGACATGGCAGTTGTATTTTCAATAGAAATTTTATATGGAGTTTTATTTGCATTTATTGCAGGAATAATAACAATTCATTTACTAATTACTTTAGCAAAGAAAATTAATTTTGCATGGTTTGCACTTATCTTCGGTATATTGATGATATTAAGTATTGTGTTTTAATAGAAAACTTTAAATATCTATAGCTAGTTATATAATTACTATGGCAACTACAATACAAATAAGTAACGAACTTCTTACTAAGCTTCAAAATATGAAGATATATGCAAAAGAAAGTTATGAAGATTTAATCTGGGATTTAATTGAAGATAGAATGGAATTTTCTGAAGAAACAAAAAAAAATATTATAGAAGCAAGAAAACAAATTGAAAAGGGAGAAGTATATTCCTGGGAAGAAGTTAAAAAGGAATTAGGAATAGATGTATAAAATTATTCTTTCTAAAAAAGCAAAACAACAATTAATAAAACTTCCAAAAGAAATGCAAAAGAGAATTAGTGCAGTTATTGAAAGATTAAAAATAAGACCCTACCATCTTGCTAAAAGAAAACAAGGAACTCCTCTTTATAGAGTAAGAGCAGGAAATTATAGATTAATAATTGAAATAAGAAACAAAGAACTAATAATATATGTAATTGAGATGGGACCAAGAAAAAATATTTATAAATAATCCTAATTATGTTAAGTATTGTGTTTTAAGAATTACTGATTCTCAGCTAAACCTTTTCTATCTCTAATCTTTCTAACTATGTCGTCTTTTAAACTTGCAGGAACAGGTTCAAATAGCTGATCTCTTATAGAAGAGGTTCCTCTACCTTCAGTAGCACTTCTTAAATCATTACTCCAACCAATCATTTCTGCAACAGGAATTTTTGCTTCCATTTGTGCCATACTTCCTTCTTGAGTAACATTAAGCATTTGTCCTCTTTTACTTCCAACTAATTTTGTAACAGCTCCTAAAAAATTATCTGGCATTTCAATTAAATGAATTTGTAATGGCTCTAATAAAGAAGCATTTGCTTTTCTCATTGCTCCATTAACTGATTCTCTAACTGCAGGATAAACCTGAGCTGGTCCTCGATGAATAGCATCTTCGTGAAGTTTAATATCCATTAAAGAAACTTTCATCTTAGTGCAAGGTTCTCTTGCTAATGGTCCTTGTTTCATAACCATTTCAAAGGCATCTAAAATCATTTCAATTACTTCATTCATGTGAACTTCACCACGAGTTTCATCTAAGAAAACATTTCCATTAAAAACATCTCTAACATTTCTTATTTCATCTCCTCTCCAACCAAGAGCACCTAATGAATTTGCAAGAGCTTCGTTTTTCTTTTTTACTCTTCCTTCTGGAACATCTCCTTTTTGTATTGCTTCAAAAATGTCATCTTCTAAAGGTTCAACTTTGATAAAGAAACTATTGTGCTTATTTGGAGAACGTCCTTCAAAAGCATCTGATTCTTTGTTAACAGTTTCTCTATAAACAATAATTGGAGGAGAAGTTTTAACTTCTAATCCTTTTTCACTTTTAATTCTATTTTCTATAATTTCTAAATGAAGTTCTCCCATACCTGAAATTAGTGATTCTCCTGTTTGCTCATTAATTTCAACTTTTATTGAAGGATCTTCTTTTCCAATTTGTCTTAAAATATCAACAAGCTTAGGTAAATCAGCTGCTTTTGTAACTTCAATTGATTTTGTAACAACTGGATCAAATAAGTGTTTAATTGCTTCAAAAGGTTCAATTTCTGTTCTAGAAACTGTTTCTCCAGAAAAAACATCTTTTAATCCCACAACTCCCACAATGTTTCCTGCTGACACTTCATCAACAATAACTCTCTGAGCTCCCTTATAAACTGAAACTTGTTGGATTTTTGTTTTTCTTTTTCCTAGATTCATATAAACTTCATCACCTTGTTTTAGTGTTCCTGAAAATAATCTACCACAAGCAATTTCATTTGCGTGTTTATCAACTACAATTTTAGTAGGAACAAATACTGGCTCACCTTGAGCGTCACACTTAATTAAGTCATTTCCTAATTTTGATTCACTATCTCCATGCCATATTTTAGGAATTCTATATTTTTGAGCATCAACTGGATTTGGAAGATGTTTTCCAACCATGTTTAAAACAACTTCATGTAATGGAGCTTTTTTAGCAAGTTCTTTATGATTGTCATTTTCATAAGCATCAATAATATCCTTGAAAGTAATTCCTTTTTCTTTCATATAAGGAAAACTTACTGCCCAATTATGAAATGCACTTCCAAAACAAACAGTTCCTTCTCCAACACCTACTTTCCATTTCTCCTTATATCCTTCAGGAGCAATATTTTCAATTAATTTATTAACATGTTCAATAATTCCAATAAATTTTTGTTGCATTGCTTCAGGAGTTAATTTAACTTCTTTAATCAGTCTGTCAACTTTATTAATAAAAAGAGTAGGTTTAACTAATTCTTTTAATGCTTGTCTTACAACTGTTTCTGTTTGAGGCATAACTCCTTCAACAGCACAAGAAAGAATAATACATCCATCTACAGCTCTCATAGCTCTTGTAACATCTCCTCCAAAATCAACATGTCCAGGAGTATCAATTAAATTAATTAGATATTTTTCTCCTCCAATAGTATGAATCATAGATACAGAAGCTGAATCAATAGTAATACCTCTTGATGCTTCATCTTCGTGAAAATCTAAAGCTCTTTGTTTTCCTGCTGTTTCTTGAGATAACATTCCTGCTCCAGCAAGTAGATTATCACTAAAAGTAGTTTTACCATGGTCAATATGTGCAGCAATAGCTATATTTCTAATTTTATCTTGTTTTTTCATTAGTTTTGTTATATCGCCTTCTGCCATTTTACCTAGCTGAATCAGCTTGTTTTTCTGATTCGTTTTTCTTTCTTAATGAAAAGCTGTCTCCATTTTTATCTGCTGCAAGCATTATTTCTTCTGCTAAACTTTGAGCAATTGTCTTTTTTTTATTAAATGCTTTGTCGCCTGCTCCATGAACAATATACTTTAACACAAGATTAATTCTTCTTAGAGGACTAATATCAACTGCTTGAGGATATCTTGCTCCACCATATTCAATAACTGTAATCTCATCTCTTGGAGCTGCATTCTCAATAGCAGTAATTAAAACTTGAACAGGATTTTTTCCTGTTTTCTTTTCAATTATTTTAAATGCCTCTAAAACAATTTTCATATTTTTAGAATATTTTCCTGTTGCAATTCCTTTTTCAAGTCTGTGTTTTTTACCTCTATGTCCAGAAGTTGCAAGTTTATTCATAAGTCTTTCAACAATATTAACTTTTGCTTGTCCAAATTTTTGAACATTTCTTCCCTGACTTTTTAATGTTAATCTTGGTTCAAGATTAATTGCAGTTTTTAATCCAGGATCTTTTATTTCAATATCTGAAACATCATATAAATCAAAAATTTTAAACTCTGGTAAGTTTGTTTGTTGTGTTGTGTTGTTTGTTGTCATTTTATTGTTTTTGTCTAATCTTTTTTGAAAAAGATTATCTTCTACCCTTTTCAATCTTACCTTTCCATAATCTATGCAAAGGCTGATCATTTACTTGAATAACTTGATATCTAATTCCCGGAATATCTCCTTTTGTTCTTCCTTGTTTTCCTCCAATTCTTTGAATCATAACTTCATCATGCTCATCAATATATTTTTGTGCAAGATTTCCTGGAATAAAAGCAGTAACTGATTTACCATTTTTTGTTAATTGAACCTTGCAGCATTTTCTCATTGCTGAGTTTGGTTGTTTTGCTTCTTTTTGAACTTTAGCTAAAACAATTCCTTTAGCTTGATTAGCTCCTTCTAATGGGTCTGATTTAGCATAAAGATTTAGAGTTCTCACTTTGTATTTCCTATCTTTCCATCTGAACTTTTTTCTATCTTTTCTTTTTTTAAGAGCTGTTTTTAATCCCATTTGAGAATAATAATTCTTAATGAATTTGCTTTATAAAGTTTGCTTATATAATCCGAAAGTCTTTATTAAAAAAATCTTTGATTATTTTCTGCATTTCTAAAAGCCTTCTTTTATTTCTTCCTAATAGAGCTGCCTTGTTTCTTCCAGCAGTTAGTATGATTTCGTTTTCTTTAATTTCTAATTCTTTAAATTCAACAGGACTAACAATAGCCTCAATAAAGGGTTTTGCATGTTCTATTTTTTTTGGAATAGGAATTACTTTTATTCTCTTTCCGAGGATGTTACTTATTTTTTTCAAATTTGCTCCTCTTTCACCAACTGCCTTTAAAACTAAATTTTTTGGAACACAAAAAATAAGCATTTGATTGTACTGTAAAACATGTCTTGTAGAAACTCCAGAAATTCTTCTAAATAAATTTAAATATCTCATATCTTGCATATTAATTGTTTTTGTTAATATCATATTAAAGCTCAGAATAAATCTTTTTTAAACCTTTCATTTATTTGTCTTTTCTACCACTTTTGTTTCTGCAGTCTTTTTTTCAGATTCTTTCTTAACTAAAGAACCAATAACTTTAACTAACAATCCTGGAAGTCCTGTTCCAACAGGAATTGGTTGATTAAGAATAATATTCTCAATTACACTTACTAATTTATCTTTTGTTCCTTTTATCGAAGAGTTTACAAATTGTTTTACAGGAGTTTCAAAAGTTGCTCTTGCAAGAATAGATGATTTTTGAGCAATAATTCCCATTCTTGTTACACCCTTAACAATTCCTGAATTAGTCATGGCATCTGCAACTAATTTCAAATGTCTTATATCAATATTTATTCCCTGTGTAGTAAGAGTTTCTGAGATTTCATCAACAATTAATTGTCTTGCTGTTTCTATTCCAAGAACCTCTGCAACTTCATGCAAGTCATTTGAAATTGTTTTTTTACTATTAACTTCTTTTAATTCTAAAATTTCTTTTAAATTAGTTCCAAGAGTCATAATCAAATAATCTCTTTCTTTTTTAACAACTAAAACTTGCTCAACATTTTTTACACCAGAGACAATAGTGTCTTTTAATTTTTCCTTTAGTTTGTAAAGTTGCTTAAAATTTAAATCTGAAACATTCAATAAAATGCTTCCTGTTCCTTCTTTTGATTTAAATCCTAAATCATTTAATCTTTCAACAATTTTCTTAATTGAAGTGTGTGTTTGTCTTAATCCTTTAGGATCAATCTTAATTTCTATTTTTTTATCACTAAAATTAAGATTTATTTCAGAAGAAATTTCCCTTAACTTAACTTCCTTAATTTTTTCTGCTAAAATTCTTGCCTCTTTTTCATTATTAAAATTTTGTTCTAAGTATATTTCCATTTTTGGTGATGAAGGTTTTTTTCTTGCATCAAAAATTTCAATAAGTCTTGGAAGTCCCATAGTAACTTGCATTTCTGAAACTCCTGCCATATGGAATGTATTTAATACCATCTGAGTTGAACTTTCTCCAAAAGATTGAGCAGCAACAATACCAATTGCTTCTCCTGAACATAGTTCTGACTCTTTTTTATGTAAAGCAGAAATATCTTTTCCATCATCTCCATATTTAAATTGAATTACATTATTATTGCTATCTCTAATTGTTCCATCATATTCTTTTCTTATATCTTGTAGTGCATTTGCAAGTCTTCTATATAAATATCCTGATTTAGGAGTTCTTAATGCAGTATCCATAAGAGAATCTCTTCCTGTAATTGCTTGGAAAAAGAATTCATCTGGACGCAATCCCTTGATAAAAGGACTTTGAATAAATCCTCTTGATTTAGGAGATAAATCTCCTTTTTCAAAAAATGAAAGTGTTCTTTGATTATATCCTATATCAACTCTTCCTCCCATAAATGCTTGTTGTCCAACACAAGAAGCCATCTGAGTAATATTAATGATGTTTCCTCCACCACCAGATAAAATCATATGATTAACAGGATTATCTTTTGGGAATTTTTCTTTTACAATACTTCCGATTTTTGTTCTTACTTCATTTAATGCTTGTAAAATTTTAATTTCTCTTGATTCTTCTTTTGTTTTTCCAGGAATTATCTCTAATGTTCCATTATTATAAGAGTCAATTATTCCTTGAGTTTTTGCTTCAGCTTTTTTAATTATTTCATCTCCAACGTCAATTAATTCTTGTTTTAAATCTAAATCTTCAACAGAGATTGTAATTCCTCTTTCAGTTAGATAATTTGTTGAAATCTTAAAAACTTTTTTCATTGTTTCAAAAACTTCATATCTTCCTTTTTCTTTGTCAATTTCCTTAACTAATTCTCCATCTTCATCACCAAATGCAGTCTTATCAATAACTCCTTGAATAATTTTTCCGTCTTTAATCTTAATTGATTCATTTGAAAAATTAATTTTTGGAAGAATCTCTGAAAACAATTCAATTCCACTAATATTTTTCTTGCTTACTTTTTTATCTATTCCTGAACTATATAAAAGTTGATTTGCATATTCTTCTGTAAATTCATCTTTTCCAAGCAAATAACTTCCTGTAATTGCATCTTTAATACATCCAATTAAATTAGTATTATTTTTTGGAGAAATCAAATTTCTTTTAACATCTAATAATATTTTTGCTTCTGCTCTTGCTTCTTCTGTTTGAGGAGAGTGAATATTCATTTCATCACCATCAAAATCTGCATTATATGGTGCAGCAGCAGCAGGATGAAGTCTAAATGTTCTTCCAGGAAGAACTCTTACAAAGTGAGCCATTAAACTTCCTCTGTGCAAACTTGGATGTCTATTAAATAAAACAATGTCTCCGTCTTGCAAATGCCTTTCAACTTTATAACCAACTTCTAATTCTTTGATTATTTCATCTTTTAGGTCATTTGTTATTTTTTTTCTTTTTCCATCTGGACGAATAACATATGTTGCTCCAGGATATTGTTCTCCTTTATTAATTAAATCAGTAAGTAACTTAAGATTAGAATCATTAATTGTTTCAGAAACAGTAACTACTTTTGCAATTTCAAAAGGAATCCCTATTTCATTAATTTCAATTGAAGGATCAGGCGAAATAACTGTTCTTGCAGAATAATTTACTCTTTTTCCAGCAAGATTTTTTCTAATTCTTCCTTCTTTTCCTTTAATTCTTTCTGTAATTGTCTTTAATGGTTGTCCGCTTCTATGTCTTGCAGGAGGAATTCTTGAAACAGTATTATCAAAAAAAGTAGTAATGTGAAATTGAAGTAAATCCCATAAATCTTCAATAATAACTTCAGGTGCACCAGCATTTAAATTTTCCCAAAGTCTTTGATTTGCTCTTATAATATCTGAAAGTTTATGAGTTAAATCATCTTCACTTCTTTCTCCACTTTCAAGAATTATACTTGGACGAACAGTTACAGGAGGAACTAATAAAGAAGTTAAAATTGCCCATTCTGGCCTACATGTTTTAGAATTTACTCCTATTTTTTGTAATTCTTCATCTGGAATATTAGCTAAAATTTCTCTTACTTGAGTAGGAAATAATCTTTTCTTTCCAACATAAAAACTAGTTGGTTTTTCAAGTTTAACTCTTTCTTGAGGATTATTACAATGAGGACATTTTTTTTGGTCTTTTGCTTTTTTAGCTCTTTCACTTGGAGAGTATTTTTCTAATTTTTTGTCATCAAGCATTAATTTTCCACAATCTTTACAAAAAGCTCTTAAGCTAATTTCAATTAAAGGAATATATTTTATATGAACAACTGCTCTTGCTAAATCAATACTTCCTGGATGTCCTAAACACTCTTTTAATCTTCCTCCACAAGTTCTACATCTTACTCCTGGATCTATTGCACCAAGTCTTAAATCCATTAATCCTCCATCAACAGGATAACTATCAATATCATAAAGTTCTGGAGTAACAATTTTAGCAACAGATAATTTTTTTATTTGTTCTGGATTAATTAAATTAAATTTAATTTCTCCTATTTTTTTTCTAATAAATTTTTTCATACTGCAACCCCCCTTAATAAAGTCAAATCGTCTAATTTTAATAATTCATCTCTATATTCTGTATCGCTTGGACGTTTTTCACCCTTTCTTTCTGCAGAAATAGGGCAGATGCTTCCACCTCTTTTACAAAATTGTTCATAAACAATTGGATTTTCTGCTCCTTTACATCCTTGTTCTATATATGGACAAATTGGTTTATATTTTTCTTCCATTTTATTCGTATTTATTTTTTAAGTTAAATGATGAGTGAATATGCAATCCTTGCAATTCTTCTAATAATAATTTAAATGCATAAGATACTTCAACGTTTTCTAAATGCTCACTTGAACAAAGAGGACAAATAACTCTATCTCTAATATTGTCGTCTATTCCAATTGTTCCACAAGTTGTGCAAATAGGAAGAACAATCTTATCTGAATCATATCTTTCTTTTAATAATAAAGAAGCTCCATGAGCAACTAATGCTTGCTGTTCCATTTCTCCTAATCTTAATGCTCCTCCACGAGCTCTTCCTTCAATTGGTTGTCTTGTTAAAAGAGCAATCTTTCCTGAAGCTCTTCCATGCATTTTATTTCCTACCATATATTTTAATTTTAAGTAATATAAATTACCCATGAAAATTTTAACTTTTAATTTCTTTCCAGTTACTCCAGAATACATTGTTTCTTTTCCATCATAACTAAATCCTAAATTTACTAATTGGTCTTCTAATTCTTTTTTACTTTCTCCAGAAAATGAAGTTCCGTCTACAATTCCTCCTCTTAAACATCCAACTTTTCCTGCAAGTATCTCAAGTAAATATCCTACTGTCATACGGCTTGGAAGCCCATGAGGATTAAACATTATGTCTGGTTTAATTCCATTTGCAGTAAAAGGAACATCTTCTTCAGGAATAATTGCTCCAACAACTCCTTTTTGTCCATGAGATGTTGCAAATTTATCTCCTAATTCAGGTATTCTTTGATCACGAGTTTTAACTTGAACAATTTTATTTCCTTCTTCATCTTCTGTAACAAAAACAGAGTCTACAATTCCTTTTTCTTCTTGTCTCATTGTAATTGAAGATTCTTTTTTAGTTCTAACAGAAATCTCTCTTGCTTCTGATAAGAATTTTGGAGGCGACATTTTACCAATTAAAACTTCTCCTTCATCTACTTCAGCTTCTGGATAAGTTATTCCATCACCTTCTAGATGCTTATAACTTTCTTCTGTTTTATATCCAGAACTATCTTTTTCAGGAACAGCAATTTCATCTCTTAATCCTCCTGCATAATTCATTTCAACAGTAGAATAAGGACGGAAATAAAAACTTCTTCCAACTCCTCTTTGAATACTTCCTCCATTAAACACTAAAGCATCCTCCATATTATATCCATCATAGCTCATTATAGCTACAATTAGATTTTGTCCAGCAGGATAAGTTTGAAGAGTATCATAAATAAAACTTCTTACAATTGGTTTTTGAGGATATTGCAAGATACTCACATCAGTATCTAATCTACATAAATAATTTGCAGAATATAAACCAAGAGCTTGCTTCTGAGTTTTACTTCCTCTATTTAATCTTGAACTCTGGTCATGATTTCCATAAGGAACTAATCCAGTAACAACTCCAAATAAATCAATTAAATCAATTTCTAGATGAGTGTGATTAGAAGTCAATTCTTTTTCATATAATGCAACTAAGGCATTTTCTTCTTCAGATGCATCAAGATATTCAATTATTTTATTTTTAATTAAATCATTCCAACCTAGTTGTCCTTGTTCTATTTGAATTAAATCCTCGTTTTTTAATCTAGAAACTCCATCTTCAGCAATTATTAAAGGACGAAGAGCTCTTCCTGGCTCAGTTGAAATTATAATACTTTTTAATTCAATATCATTTCTAACACTCATTTCAATCGGAAGTTCTCCTTCTCTTCTTTTTTCTTTTATATTTTTTACAAATTCATTGCTATTTTGAACCATTCCAATAAATCTTCCATTAAAGAACACATCATTTTCATTTTCTTCTGAACTAAGTCCAATTTTTTCTAAATCTTTTACAAATTTATCTTCGTCTAACTCAACTCTTGTTGAAATTCTGCTTAAAATTGCAAGATTTTTTCTTAATCCAATTTCAGTTCCTTCTGGAGTTTCAATAGGACAAAATCTTCCGTAATGAGTTGGATGAAGAGTTCTTGCTAAAAAGTTTTCTTGATCTGAAGGAAGCATACTTGAAACTCTTTGTAATTGAGAAATTGTATCTAAATAATTTGTTTTTTGCATATTTTGAGTAACTCCGCTTCTTTCTCCTGTCCAGCTTCCAGTAGCAATAGCAGATTCTACTCTGTGAGAAAATAATGTTGACTTAGCAATTGTTTTTATTGAATAAAACTTTTTTCTTTTAGATGTTTTCTGAAGTGAATATAAAATGTCTCTAAATAATATTCCAAGATTTACTCTAAATAAATTTGAAAGTAAATCTCCAGAAAGTCTAACTCTTTTATTAGCATAATGATCTTTATCTGTTTTTAGTTTAGGATTATTTTTTGCAATTAGATATTTTTTTATTAATTTACATAAAGTAACTGCTTTTTTCATTCTATCTGACTTGTCTTTTCCAATATGAGGAAATAAATAAGAATCAATTCTTTGTTTTACTCTATCAAGAATTTCTTTTTTTGTACCTTGAAAATTTGCAAATTCAGCAATATAAGTCATAGCGTCTTCTTGAGTTGCAACATCAACAAATTCATATAAATTAACAATTAAACTATCTGTTTCTTTTCCAATGTATCTTGCAATTTCTGATTCTTTTGTTAATCCAAGAGCTTTTAGTATTATTATTGCTGGAATTTCTTTAAATCTTGAAAAAGAAAGTTCAAAAATCCCTTCTTTACTTTCTTTAATTGTTGTTGGAATTCTATATGTTCCTCTTAAAGAAAAAACTCTTAACATTAAATCTCCTTTTTTATCTTTTTCAATAAAGGGTTGATTTTCAGCTAAATCTTCTGTCATCACCATAACTCTTTCATTACCATTAATAATAAAGTAACCTCCAGAATCCATAGGGTCCATATAATTTTCTATTAGTTCTTCTTTAGACATTTTACTTGCATTACAAACATCACTCATAACCATTACAGGAATCTTACCAATATCAACAACTTCTGAATCAACTTGTCCATCTTTTTTAACCGTTAATTCCATTTTAATTGGTGCAGAGTATGTTAAATTTCTTAATCTTGCTTCTGTAGGAGTAATATATGAAAAACTTCCATCTGCTTCAATTACTTGAGGTTTTCCAACCTCCACTTTTCCAAGAGTAATGTCAAAATCATCTGAGGTCATTGTCTGAGAAATTTCATCAACAATTTCCTGAAGTCTTTGATTTATAAAATTATTAAATGAACGAATATTAGATTCAACTAGTGAATGGTTTTGAAGATAGTCCTTTATGATTAAATGTTGATTATATTTAACCATTATACAACCACCCTATAATAAAGATTTATTTTGTCCTCTTCTTTTCTTTCTATCTTAATAATATCCCCTATTTCAACACCTTCTGGAAGTAACGGGTCAGTTAAAAATATTTTTGGTAATTGTGATTTAGAAATATTAAATCCTTTTAACAACTCTTCTGTCTCTTTTTCATTTAATTTAGTGTGTTTTGAATGTAGAATGTGCATCTTAAATATGAACGCTAGGTAGCTTTAACACATAGATTAAGCTTTAGCAACTGTCCAATAATAAAAGATTATTAATTTTGGTTTAAAAATGTTTTGTTTTTTGTCCATAAATGGAAAATCTCACAGAAATGCCAAAAAGGTAGTACGCCGCATGCCGACGACTCATATAAGTTGTAATAATCTATGAGCGTTCTCCCATCTTTTCTTTTTGTCTCCATATTTAATATTGTGTAAAGACTGATTTTTCTTTTTAATAGTTGTGGACTACTTATGTGAAGAGTCTCAATCAGCATATTTATCTACAGCATACGAAAGAACACATTCTATACTATTTGTATTATGAGAATAAAAAACCCAAACACTTTTAGAATTAGTATGAAAAACAATTATTCTAACTTGCTCTCCAATTTCTATTGTGTCTAAACAAGAAGGCTTATTTTCTTTAATAACCTTATATGCTCCTGGATAAAGAATCCCTTGATAAGGATCATCACTAAAAGTAGCAGAGACCGGTCCCCCTTCCCAATTAACAACTTCTTGATTTCCTAAATGATTCTGAACTTCGGTTTGTCTTAAGGCGTGCTCTTCTATTTCATTAACAGTCATCATAAGAACATCAATTTTCTCTCCTCTTAAAAGAAAATATGTGAATGTCCCCGCAACTATAAGAAAAAGAATAATTAGTGTGATAAGTAATTTTTTCCCCATTTTAACTGAATAATCCTTTGAAAAATAATTTTACTTTTTTCCAAAAACCAATTCGTAAATCTTGTCCTTTGTGGAAATTCTCAACTTCAAAATAATCGCCTCTTTTTATAATTCTTGTAGTATCACAATAATTCCCAGTAGTGAATGATTTTTCCCAACTCTCCCCTCTTTTTTGTGTATTCAAAGTTAATTTGTATTGGGTATTAGATTTTAGACTTCCTGAACTGCCTTGATTCTTTTTATATGCTCCATTTTCCGCAACCCATTCTCCTTTTGAATCTTCAATTAGCATTGTAACAGGGTCATTGGAATCAATAGAAAGTTTATTTGCCTTCTCTTCTTTTAAAATTCCTAAATCAATATCAGTTTCAGATGTAATAAGAATAGTTTTATCTGGTTCGTGAGCATCTGTAATTACATACTTACCTTCTTTTTTCATAATATTGAATGTATGTAGAATACAATCCCCCATAACCCATATTGTTTTTGGGTCCCTCTCTCCAGTAGGTGCAGGAAGATTTTTTATCTCAAAATAACCTTCATCATTGTTAATCTCTCCAATGTCTTCAATCTTCACCCCATTTTCATCATATACCTCCAAATCATACATATACTCAATATTATCATTTAAATCTCTTGGTTGACCTTTTATTGACATAGTTTCTGCAGAAACAAAAATAGATAGATTTACTATCATCAGGAGAATAATTGGTAATATTATTTTTTTATTCATATATTTTCTTTAGTTAAACTTTATTTAAATATGTTTTGAAAAATCCCCTAGAAATAACAAAATACTTGTCCACGCCCAGACAGGGCGTCGCACTCCAAATTCTTTATTTTCACGCCGGAAGTTGAACATCTATAATTCTAAGAAAATGGCCCCGAGGGGATTTGAACCCCCGACACCTAGCTTAAAAGGCTAGTGCTCTAACCAGGCTGAGCTACGGAGCCGTGTTGTTTGTGCGAAGCCTGAAAAATTCCTTTGATTTCTTTACCAGGCCGAGCAATGTTTAATTGCATCAATGGTCTACGTAACTTCTTCGCAATTAAGCTTGCGAGTCGAGCTACGGAGCCGTGTTGTTTGTGTAAACTCATTTAGAGTTATAAATAATATACTTAGAATTGATTTAAAAAAGCTTTCTTTTTTACAAATGTTTTTTTAATTTCTCTTCAAAATCTTCTTCAGACATTCCACCAATAAATTGTTCAACAACTTCTCCATCTTTAAATAAGGTAAAGTTTGGAATAGAACTTACATTATACTTAGAAGCTAATTCTTGTCCGCCTTCTCCAACATTAACTTTTCCAAATTTAATTTTGCCTTTAAATTTTTCAGATAAATCATCTATAATTGGAGACATCATCATACAGGGCATACACCATTCTGCAAAAAAATCAACTAAAACCAAATCTTTTTTCACAAAACTCTCAAATTCACTTTCACTTAATTCAGGAACTTTATCATTATTTGACATGTTATTTAAGAAAAAAACATATTTATAAACATTTCTCAAACTCTAATTTCTACTTCTTCAAAGAAATCTTCAACACCTTTTTTTAATTCTTTTAATGAATTTTCTTCTACATTTTTAACTTTTTTAAATTTCTCGTCAATAAATTTTCCTTGATTCTTAAATCCTTGAAGAACTAGTTTTTTTGGTTTTTTTGAACATAATTCATTTAACCATTTAGAAATTTCTTGCATTTCTTTTAAATTATGAAAATCTTCTAAAATTGTAGTTCTGAATTCGTAATAATCTAATAAACTAGAAAGAATTTTAATGCTTTTTTCAATGTCTTTTATTTCAACGTCAGAATCAGTAATTTCTGAATATTTTGCTCTACTAGATTTAATATCCATTGCAACATAATCTATTAATTTATTTTTAATTAATTCTTTTAATAGTTCTGGAAAACTTCCATTAGTGTCTAATTTAATTTCATAACCTAATTCTTTAATTTTTTTTAAAAAATCAACTTCTAAAGTTAAAAGAGGCTCTCCTCCAGTAATGCAAACTCCTTCTAATTGTCCTTTTCTTTTTTCTAAAAATTCTAATATTTCTTTTTTAGTATACGACTTTCCAACAGGATTTAAAACAAGTTCAGGATTATGGCAAAATCCACATTTAAAATTACATCCAAATAAAAATATAGTGCAGGCAATTTTTCCTGGATAATCAATTAAAGTCAGTTCTTGCAATCCTTGGATTTTCATGAGCAGAAACTTTTTCAGTTGCTTGAACCTCAAATAATTTTCTATCTTTGAATTCTTCTTGTTTTCCTTCATTCCATTGTTGAATAGGACGAATATAACCAACAACTCTTGAATAAATTTCACAAGGAGTTTCTTTATTTTCTATACTGCATTTAGGACAAAGAGCATGTTCTCCAGTAAGATATCCGTGATCAGGACAAATTGAAAAAGTAGGAGTAATAGTAAAATAAGGAAGATGATAACTATTTGAAATTTTATTCACCATTCTTTTAACGCAGTCTTTTGTAATTCTTTCTCCAATAAATCCATGAAAAACAGTTCCTCCAGTATATTGAGTTTGCAATTCATCTTGTGCATCTAATGCACCAAATAAGTCATTTGTAAAATTCACTGGAAGTTGTGAAGAATTTGTATAATATGGTTTTGCGTTGTTATTTCTAAATTCTTCTTCATTTGCAACAAGAATTCTTCCAAATCTTTTTTTATCACTTCTTGCAAATCTATATGTTGTTCCTTCTCCAGGAGTTGCTTCTAGATTATAGATATTTCCTGTTTCTTTTTGATATTCTTCTAATTTATTCCGCATAAACTTTAAAACCTTAATTGCAAATTCTCTTCCTTTTTCAGTTCCAATATTTTCTCCAGGAAGGAAATTCATAATTGCTTCATTCATTCCTAATATGCCAATTGTACCAAAATGATTTTTCCAATATTCTCCTGTTTTTTGCTTTACACTTCTTAAATAAAATCTAGAATAAGGATACAATCCTCTTTCCATGAAATTTTCAATTGATTTTCTTTTTATTTCTAAACTTTCTTTTGCAAGTTCCATTAATCTTTCTAATTTTTGTAAAAAATCTTCCTCAGTTAAAGAAGTAAATCCTAATCTTGGAAGATTAATAGTAACTACTCCAATTGATCCTGTTAGAGGATTTGCTCCAAATAATCCTCCTCCTCTTTTTCTTAATTGCGAATTATCAATTCTAAGACGACAACACATACTTCTTGCATCTTCGGGATTCATATCTGAATTAACAAAATTAGAAAAATAAGGAATTCCATACTTGGCAGTCATTTCCCATATTAAATCATATTCTGGATTATCCCAATCAAAACCTTTTGTTATATTATATGTTGGAATAGGAAAAGTAAAGACTCTTCCTTCTGCATCTCCTTCAAGCATGCACTCGGCAAATGCTTTATTAATCATTTTGATTTCTCTTTCAAAATCTTTATATGTTTCAGATTTATATTCTCCTCCAATAATTACTGGTTCATCTTTCATATACCCTGGAACCTTTAGATCCATAGTTAAATTAGTAAATGGCGTGTTTCCAGTAATAAAAACTTTCCCTTTTCTTCTTGCAATAACTGTTTCATTTTCTGTATTTGGGCACCAAATAATTCCTTCATAATTCACTTTTTCTACTTTTTGAATATATGTTTCATTGTGTTTTATTAATCTTAATACATAAATTAATTTTTTTCCAATTGTTGGTTGTCTTGTTAGGACTGTTGAACCATATCCTGCATTTGATGCTATTGCCTGTAAAGAATTAAGAATACTTATGTCTGAAGTTGCAATCTTACAATTCTCAAACCCTTCTGCTTTAATATAAGTTTCAATAAATATTCTGGACTGTTTTTCACTCATATTTAAAAGAATTTCAGGAATAAATCCTACACTTTGTTTTGAAAACCAGAGATGTATTTTTTTTGAGGATTTTGCATTTAATCTTAATCTTTGAACAGGTTGCCCCAATCCTTTTTGAGTATATTCTGAATAATCTAATCTAAAATGTTCTAATAATTTTTTAATCTCATTATAATTTTCTTTATTTTTTATTTTTGATTGATATATGCTAACTCTATGACAACATCTATGTTTTCCAAGTTTTTCTATGCTCCCTTCTCCAATAATCCACGCCATTAATTTAATTTGTTCATCACTTATTTTTGCATTCTTAGAAATATTTTTTCCTGCAATAGGAACTATAAAAGGGGATTTTCTTTTTAGACTTTCTTCAATAGGTTCTAAAATATAATTTTTTGTTTGAAATTTCCTTCTAACAACCCTATGTTTGGGAGAAATTAATTGGTCTTGAATTCTATTTTTTAAATTATACATAATTCCTTTATATTTTCTAGCAAATAGTCTTTGAATAGGTTTATCTTCAATAATTTTCTTTTTTATATTAAATGTTTTAATAATGTCTCCTTTTTTTAAATCACTATAATTTGACCAACCTTGAGGAGTAAGAATCTCAGTATCTTCTGACATACATTGGAAACCAACTCGAGTAGGAACAGCTAAATTAAATAAAAATTCCTGCATTGCTTGTTTAACTTCTTTATAATCTAGATTATCATATCTAATAAATGGAGCAAGCAAAGTATCAAAATTTGAAAAAGCTTGAGCTCCAGCACTTTCTCCTTGCAATGTATAAAAGAAATTTACAATTTGTCCTAAAACTGTTCTAAGATGTTTAGGAGGTTTAGATGCTACTTTTCCTGTAACTCCTTTAAATCCTTGCATTAATAAATCTTTTAAATCCCATCCAACACAATATGCTCCCAAAATACCAAGGTCATGAATATGCAAGTCTCTTGCCCGATGAACATTTCTTATTGCTTCAGGATAAATTCTTCTAACCCAGTAATTATTTATTATTTTTGTTGCAATATAATTGTTTAATCCTTGTAGAGAAAATCCCATATTTGAATTTTCTTTAACCATCCAATCATTTAATCCAATATAATCATCAACAACTTCAATAGTATCAAATAATCCTTTAACATTTCTTAATTGTTCATGGCTTTTTCTATAAAGAATATATGCTTTAGCTACTTTTGCATGTCCTTCTTCTATTAAAAGTTTTTCAACCATATCTTGAATATCTTCTACTTCAGGTATTTCATTTTCATTATATCTTTTTTCTATTTCAGTAATAAGAATTTGTGAGAGTTCTTTTGCTCTTTCTTTGTTTTTTCCTCCAACAGCTTTAGCAGCTTTCCAAATAGCTTCACTGATTTTATCTAAATTAAATGGAACAACACTTCCATCTCTTTTTCTTATTTTTGTTATCATTGTGAATTCACCTCTTTAACTTGTCCTTCACCACTCCACTTAACCATTGTTCCTCCTCTTCTTGCATCTTCAATATTAAATCCTTGAGGATATCTTTTCTTTAATTTATCAATATTCATTTCTAAAATTTCTTGCAAATTCCAACCAAAGAAATTACAAATCATTGCAGTATACCACATCATATCTCCAATATTTTCTTTTATTCCTTCTTTAACATCATTTTTATGAGCAAAAGTCTTCTTAATACATGAAGCAACATCTCCTGCTTCACCAGTTATCCCTAAACCCCATGTAGCTATTTCTACTTCTGGATTATCAAATTTTTTTGCAGTTAGTTTCGCAAGTTCTTGATATTGTTTTAAATCCATTATAACCCCTTTAACTCCTTTTTAAAATCTTTAATATCTTGAAAATCTCTATAAACAGAAGCAAATCTAATATATGCAACATTATCAAGTTTTTTTATTTTTTTCATAACTAATTCTCCAATAACAGAACTATTCACTTCTTTTCCCTTTCTTCTTAATTTTTCTTCAATTTCGTTTATCATTTTATTTATTTTTTCTTGGGATACAGGACGTTTTTCAAATGCTTTTTCAATCCCATTCACAAGCTTATCCCTATCAAATTTTTCTCTTTTTCCATCTTTTTTGATAACATAAAAGTCATCTCTGCTTATCTTTTCATATGTTGTGAATCTCTTTTTGCACTTTAAGCATTCCCTCCTTCTTCTTATCCCTTGAGGAGACTCTCTTTTATCAGTAACTTTCAATTCTTTTCCAGAGCAAAAAGGGCAGTCCATTTTAAATATTAAATTATTAATAACATACCATATATTGTATGTTACATCTCTTTTTATTACTACCAATTGTATAAGTAATAGATTTAATAATAATTACTATTTAAACATTTATAACCATCAAAAGAAGGTAACAAAGCAACAATTATTTAAATACAAATTTCCTCATAAAACAATGAACTTATCAGATATCGCATTGCAATTAGGAATAGGAATTTGGCTATTATCCTTAATTTTAATTTGGAGCACAGTTTGGAAATTATTAGCACTTTGGAAATCAGCACGAAAAGGGTCTATAATATGGTTTATTATTCTAGGACTTGTAAATACTCTTGGAATTCTTGAAATACTTTACATATTTATATTTTCTAAATGGAAAAAGAAATCTAAAAAGAAATAATTATATTTTCATTAACTTACATTTCTTGCAAATTTTCCCTCTACAAGGCTCATCACAAATTTTACAATAATTTAATCTAGTGTCAGTTATTTTTTTAATTCTTGGAAGAAGTTTTTCAAAATTATTTACAATATTTGTTTTTTCTTTATTAGAAACTGTATTCAAGAACTTTCTAACTTGTATTCTGTAAGAATCTAAAGCACAAGGACAACTTTCATAAACAACAGGAAGTTTTTTCTTCTTAGCATATTTTTTAATTTCATCTTCAGGAACATAAAACAAAGGCTTTATTCTTGGAATAAATTTTTTGTCAGAAATTCTTTTAGATACAATTCCAAGATTTGCACTTAATTGAGGACTTCCCTTGAAGATATTTATTAGAAATGTTTGAGCTTCGTCGTCGAGATTATGTCCAGTAGCAAGATAATCTGCTTTAAGTTTTCTTACTTCTCTATTAATAATCCATTTTTTTATAACACCACAAATTGCACAGTTTTTTATTTCTCCTTTAGAACGAGATTGAATACCGCTTCTAAGATAACACATAGAACTACCCATTTTCTTTTTTATGTCATATATCTGCAATTTTATATTCAATTGTTTGCAAAGTTCTTTTACTTTTTCTAGACACTCTTCACTATATTTTCCAATCTTAAGATTAATATGAAATCCTCCAATATTATATCCAAGTTTTTTCAAAAGCACTGCAACCAATGTAGAGTCTTTTCCTCCAGATAAAGCCACAATTATTTTAGCTTTTTTTGAAAGTTTTATTTTCTTTAATGTTTCTTTAACTTTATTTTTTATTTTCATATTAAAATAATAGAAAAAGTATTTTTATTCTTTGCCATCAATTCTATTTAGATATCTTTTATATCTTTCATAATCCTCTAACCATTTTCTGTCCTCTTGTCCAAGACTAAACCCTCTTTGGAAATATCTAATACAATTAATCATGTGAGGATCTTCTGGAAGATGGGCTTCTGTCCATAATTGAAATTCAAATTTACCCTTTCCTTTAGGAGTTCTAACTAGAGTAAAATGTTTTTCAGTCAAGTCTTTTCTATTAATATGTAATTCAGGATCATCTTTTGCATTAAAAACTATTAATTCAATTCCAGTTGGAAATTTTCTTTTTAATTTTTCAATAACTTCTTTAGCTTCTTTTGAGGGTTTTTGAGCATAAACTTTAACTTTTGCTTGTTTTTTCATCCAAGAATTAAATAAATTATACCACTGATTGCCATGAGAAATTCCTAAAAAAGAATTTGTACATAAAGGTAAATCATACTCATACATCCTAACTAAACTGCCTTGTTCTACAATTAACTTTTTACCAATGTGTATAGGAGAATACACTTTTTGATTTTTTTTAACTGTGCTTGAATTTCTCATTTTAATTTTTACTTATTGCAAGATATTTATCTCCATGAAAATGTAAAAAATTTTTATAATGTTCTAAACAAGGTCCATCCATAAAAATTGTAAAAACTCTTCCTAACATTCTTTTTTTAACAAAATATTCTGCAGGTTCTCTGCAATCAACACAGAGCAAATTTCTGCTTGATGATTCTCTTATTTCTGCTTCATCATAAAATAAATCTTTTTTTATTAAATCAATAAAACTCGGCAAATCAAATTCTAAGATACTTGGTTCATCATGTCTGCTATCCATAAAAAATACACAAATCTTGGATTTATAAATATAATTAGGATATTTTATCACGATTTCTAACAAATCCAGAATATTTTTCTGGGATTTCAATTCCTTTTTCAGCTAATCTGTAGATTGTTTCCTTATCTCTAATAGTATAAACTCCATTATGTTTTTTTATTTCTCCTAAAAGAGGTATAGAATATTTCTTTCCAAAAGCACTTAAAACTTCTAAACAATTTAATCTAATTTTAGTATTCCCAACCAATATTCTAGATATTATTCTACCAGACAAGGCATCTTCTTGTATTAAAGAGCCTCTTACAAAGAATGTTTCTGATAATTCATTTCTTAAATCTTGTTCAGTTTTTTCATAATCAAATTTAAATCTGCCCATTTTCTCTTCTGATTTTTCTACGAATTTTTGATTTCTTCTAGCTCTAAACATATCTCTAATCCAATAAAAAAAATTCATTTCTTTTCCTCGTAATTTTTAATTGCTTTTTTAAGAGCTTGAATACCTAAAACAGAACAATGAACTTTTGAAATAGGCATTCCTTTTAATTTCTTAATAACATCTTTTTGTGTTAGTTTTTTAGCATTCTTAATTGTTTTTCCTTTAGCTAATTCACAAACAACATCTGAACTTGCAATTGCAGACGCACATCCAAATGTTTTAAATCCAATATCTTTTATTTTATTCTTCTCAACTTTAATTTCTAAATAAAGAACATCTCCACACAACAAACTTCCAACTTCTCCAACTCCACTAGGATTTTTAATTTTTTTAACATACTTTGGTTTAAGAAAATGCTTCATAATTTCTTTTGAATATGCTGGGGTCATTTTAGTTAAAGTGTTTTAAGGAATCAAATTTACTTCTATATCCAAGATAGACTGGAATATTCTTGTTTTCAAGTCTCAGTGCTAACGCTCTTCTTGCCCCATCTAAAATAGTGTATGTTTTCATATCATTAGTCAATACAATAACTCTTGCTAGTTCTTTTTGTTCTTTTCTTACAGAATCTATTACCTCTCTAAATTCTTGAGCCATTTCTTCTGATTCATATTCTCTCTGAAGATCTGAATGAGACATTCCAATCTCTCTCATAAATCCTTTTCCACTATCAAATATCCTATTGATGAATTCAGTATCTGCTGGAAGTTCTGTTTCATACCATGTTGTTTCAGGATCCTCAAAAAGCTCCCTCCAACTTATAGCCATACAACGAGCCAGTTTTCTTCTTCCTTCAGAATCTGCCTTAAAGAATTCCTGCTCAAATCTTTTATCACTTTTCTTCTTGCCTTGTTGTCCAAGTGCAAGTTCATAGGCAACTTCGTCAGGTTTTACTTTTTTCATTTTACCAGTGCATTATGTCTATATAGACTATTGATTTAGTTTTCATAACTTTTGAAATAAATTTATCTTTTCCTTCATAATAGATTCCATCGCCATCTTTATCAACAACTTTCTTTCCTGTTTTAGGATTTTTATATACAAATCTTTTAATGAAGTTCTTTTTGGATTTTAATCCAGATTTTTTATAAAATTTAACATTTTGTTTTCCACAAAAACCAAGCAGAGTTTTCCCTTTCTTTTTTGCATGCTCTATCATGGCCTGCATTAATTTTTTTCCATATCCTTTTTTCTTTTTAATAGATAAAACACTGCTAATCCCTAAAATATTATAATTTTTATTTTGATAATTTATTTTTATTGGAATTAACATACCAAACGCAACAACTTCTTTTCCTTCCTTAGCAAAAAATACCTCTGTCATAGGAGGGTCTTTTTCCCAGCTTCTAACTGCCTTTTTCCCAAATTCTTTTACCCTATGTTTATTAATCAATTCTTTTTCTTTTTTCGTAAGATTTTTTCCTTTTTTTATTTGAACTTTCATTTATTCAACTTCTCAACTAATTTATTAATATCTTTTTCATCCATGCCATGAGCTAAACAGCCCTGTTCTAGTGTTTCTTGTGCCATCATAGGACATCCAACACAATGCATACCTGCATTTATTAAAATTTCAACAGCTTTTGGTTTTTCTTCAATAATCTTAGATAATTTAGTTTTCTTTGTTATTTTTGTCATGTTATTTAATCGGAGAGATTTTTCTCAATCTCTCAACTGTTTTTTTTATTTCATCTAAAGCATAATCAATTTCTTTTCTTGTAGTATATTTAGAGATGCTTATTCTTATTGAACTATTTGCCTGTAATGCATCTAAACCAAGTGCAGTAAGAACATGGCTGGTTTCTAATGAATGTGATGAGCAAGCACTTCCTGTTGAAGTATAGATTCTTTTAGAGTTTAAAAAACTTCCAATAGCTTCTCCTTCAATATTGTTAAATGAAATATTAATATTATTGCATAATCTTTGCTCTCCTTCAGCACCATTAATATCTGTATTTGGAATTTTTAATAATTCATTAATAAAATAATCTCTTAGTTTTATCATATTCCTTATATCACTAGAACTAGCAATTTTTACTGCCTTTGCAAAACCAACAATTCCTGCAACATTTTCAGTAGAACTTCTTAATCCAAATTCATGTCCTCCTCCATGTAATAGAGGAGTTATTTTAATGCCAGAATTAATATATAGAGCTCCAACACCCTTAGGACCATGAATTTTATGTGCATTAATAGTCATTAAATCAATATTATCTGTATTTACATTTATAGGAACTTTTGTAAAGCTTTGACAAGCATCTGTATGAAATAAAACTCCTTTTTTATTACATATCTCTCCTATTTTACTTAAATCTTGAATTGTTCCAATTTCATTATTTCCATGAATTACTGAAACCAAAAAAGTCTTGTCTGTAATTGCTTTTTCAAGCTCATCTAAGCAAACAAAACCCTTTTTATCAACATTTAAGTATGTAATCTCTGCTCCTTGAGTTTCAAGCCATTTACAAGCATTAAGAACACAATCATGTTCAATCTTTGTTGTTATAATATGGTTTTTATTAGGATAATTACTAAAAAATAATCCTTTTAATGCAAAGTTGTTTGCCTCAGTACCTGAACCAGTAAAAATAATCTCATTCTGTTTAGCTCCAATAGTTTTTGCAATTACTTCTCTTGATTCTTCTAGAGCTCTTTTAGCTTCTTCACCTTTAAAATGACTAGATGAAGCATTTCCATACACTCTACTATAATAAGGCATCATAGCTTTTACAACTTTTTCATCTACTTTTGTAGTTGCTGCACTATCTAAGTACACTTCATTTATTTTTTGCAAGCTGAACATTTTTCACAGTGTTTTAAGGCATGCGCTTCAATTAATTTAAGTATAGGAAGAATTGTGTCTTTATTTAACAAATATATTCTTTGTTTACCTTTTTGTTTTACCTTTACTATATTACAACATCTTAATATTGCTAATGCATGAGATATTTTACTTTGTTCTAATTTAAGACTTTTTGAAAGCTCTGTAACACTTTTTTCTTTGTTTTTTAAGCTAAGAATTATATTCATTCTTAATGGATTAGCCAGAGTATTAAAAAATATATGATATGTACTATTTTTCATATGAAGAATAATTCATATTACTTTATAAAACTATTTATCTTCAGGAAGACTAGGTTCAGTTGCTCTTGCTTTTCTCTTAAATAAAGCTAAAATCTTGTCTTTTTTCTTATGTATTAAGAATCCAGCACCAGCAAGAATAATAACTCCTGCAATACTTGCTCCAACATACTGTGTTTTTTTATCACGAATATTTATTTTAAATACAGGTTCTTCAGAACTTTCATTTAGAATTTCACTTTCATTTTCTTTAATCTGTTCTGTTTCATTCATAATGGTCTTTTTTTCAATAGGCTCACTAATTGATTTTATACTTAAATTAGCAGTTCCATTTAATTGAGAATTATAAATTAATTCTAAATCATATATTTTATCATTATCAATATCAACTTTTGTTTCTTGTCCTAATATTAAATTAAGCTTTATTGGATTACTTGAAATAGTTACTTTTAGTTTAGTTGATTGAACATCATTAACAACAAGAGTGTGAGTTTCATTGCCTAATTTAAATCTCATCGAATCCTTTATCTTAAGTTTTTTATCAGCACCTTCTTTAATATGTTTATCACTAATAACATAAACTTTTGCAGTATCTGAAGGCTCATCTGAACTTTCGCCTCCTCCGCCTCCACCACCACTATCTGATGAACTGTCATCATCATCATCATCATCATCATCATCATCATCTTGGCTTTGAGCTTGTATTGTAAATGTTCTTTCAGAAGATTCTCCAATATTTCCTGCTAAATCAGAACATTTTATTTTCCAAGTATAAGTATTTACAGAAATTGAATCACTAAAGGTTTGAGTTGTATCCACTTCAACTGAATTATCTGTGTTAATAATATTATCATTTAAAACTAAACTACAAAAATCAATTCCAGTATTATCTGATACACTATATTGAAAATCAACATCTGAACTTGTTAAACTAGCTCCCTCTGAAGGATTATTTAAAGAAACAACAGGAATTCCAGAATCATAACTTAAAGAATAATTGCTTTCAGAAAATATTTCATTTCCTGATTCATCTAAACTAAAACAATTCCAAGAATAAGTTCCTTGTTCTGATAAAACATAATCAAATTCACTTAAATTATAATTTCCAGATATATTCTTAACTTCACTATATACTAATTCACTTGAATTCCATAATTTAAATGTTACATTTGAAAGAGTTACAAATGAATTCTTAGACAAACAACTAAAATTAGTTTCATTTACTGAACTTGAATAATCCTCTTCTGGAGAAACTAAAACAACTTGTTTTTCTCCAATATTTAAAGTATAATTAGAGCTTGCAAAAACAAGATTATCACTACTATCTTTTGCTCTGCAATTCCAATAATAAGTTCCATTTTCTAATGAAACTTCTAAATCAATTAAAACTTCATTACTTAAATTTTCTTCAAATTCTGTTTCATTAATTAATACTCCTGAAGAATTCCATAAGTAAAAATTAACATTTGTTAAATTATCATTATCTGATACACTGCAAACAAAGCTTTGATTTAATGTAATATTATAAGAATCATCTTCAGGAAAACTAAGCTCTACTTGAGGCATATCTAAATTATTAATTGCAGATAAAATATCAATTCTAGAATAATTTAATTCACTTCCAGAATCATAAACTGTTTTTCCAGTATTAAAAAACAAAGTTTCAATTTGTAAAGGACTTAATAAATCAGATCCTTCTAGGATTTTATATTGATTAAGAATAGCAAAAGCTCCAGCAACATGAGGAGTAGAAGCAGAAGTTCCACTTATTGTTCCTCCAGTAGAAACAATACTAACTCCAGGAGCAATTAATTTAACTAAAGAGTTTCTATTATAATCCATTGTAGAATCATCTTCTCTAATACTTCCAACAGGAATAGCACTTTCAACACAAGCAGGAGCTGAAATTTGAGTAGTGTCGTGGTCATTTCCACTTGCAATTATTACTGAAATTCCATTATCTACTGCATTATTAATAGCATTAGCTAAAGGATCATCATTACAATAGCTCTCATATAGTCCTCCTCCAATACTCATACTAATTACTGAAATATTGTATAAAGAAGCATTATTAACACACCATTCAATTGCTTTTTCAATATCATCATCCCATAACTCTCCATTTGAATTAGAAGCTTTTATCATTACTATGTTTGCTTCAGGAGCAACACCTTTTATATTTCCATTTGCAGCAATTATTCCACTTACTTTTGTTCCATGTCCATGAACATCCATAGGATCTTCATCTGAAGTTGTACAATTAATATCATCTGCACAAAAATCATAACCTGCAATTACTTTATATCCTTCTCCAAATCCTCCTCCTAAATCAGAATTATTATAGTCAACACCAGTATCAATTACACAAACACTCTGTCCTTTACCAGTTAAATTAACGCCATTTAATTGAGAATTCCAAGAAACATTTACTTGTGCAGTTGAATCATCTAATAATAGTTGTCTTTTATTAACAACATCAATTGATTTTATGTTTGAATCTTTTTTTAAATTATTTAAATCCTCTTCAGAAATAACAGCAGAAACTTTTTTATCAAATTTATGTTTTACATCAACATTTACATTGTCTACATCATCAACTTCAATCATAACTCTTACATTATCTTGTTCTTCAAGAGTTCTAATAACATTTCCACTAATAGTTGCTCCAGTATGATTAAATGATGAAAGAAAAAAAGCAACTAATATAAGAATTCCAACAACTGCGATTATCCCTCTTTTTTCCATATGCAATATATGTTTTTTTGTTTTATAAATATTTTGTTAGATTTATATATTTGTTATTCTAACTAATTTAATGAAAATAAAATTAAAAATTAAAAACAAAACAAAAATTATTAACGTAAAAAAATGTAATTCTCTTCAAAAAATAACTGGATTAATGTTTAAATCAAAAAATACAAAATCATTATTATTTGAATTTTCAAAAAAAACAAACATGGCAATTCATTCTTTTTTTGTATTTTTTCCATTTTATGCAATATGGTTAGATGAAAATAACAGAGTTTTAGAAATAAAAAAAGTAAAACCCTTTACATTTCATGTCAAGCCAAAAAAACCCTATAGAAAATTAATTGAAATACCTATTAATAATAGATATAAGGACCTTATTAAACTCTTAAAAGCCTAAGCATGATTTATATCCCATCATACTCTTATACTTCCATGTAAGCTTTGCCTTAGAAAGCATTAATTCACTTCCAAAGTCTCCTTGTGTTTTGGCTTTTTGAAAAACCTCACAAACATTATTTGCATTTAACTTAGGAAGGTTTCTAGAATGTAAAATAAGTTTTATATCTGGATTACTTGGAATGCCTTGTTTAATACTTCCCCTAGTAATAATATAATCTCTTTCCCACTCTCTTGCCCCAGTATTAAAATTAAAAAAACTCATTTGTATTTCAGCACCTATAGGAATATCCTTAACAAGATCAGTTTGTGGCATTATTTCTTCAAACCTATCATAATCTTCTGGGGAGGCAGTAATTACTTGTTCTTTTGCAGGAGGGGTATATGTTCTAGGAACACTAGGAGCAGAACTTCCTGAACTTGGATTAGATACAGGAACGGGAGTATAATGATTATATAATGTAATTCCTGTAAGAATTAATACCAATAATATAAGGGATATTCCATAAATATATTTATCTTCCATTAATTAATAAAAGAATTAATTGTTTATAACTTTAATCCTAAAAATTGATAAGCAACTGCTTGGGGTTCTTGAATAAATAAGTATTCAGCAAGACTTGTTCTTTGTCCTGGTCTTTTCAATTCTGGTATGTCTCCTTGAAGTAAAGAAGTAACATCTTTTAACTTCATATCTCTATCATTTGTTAAAAGTACTGCACGTTCTCCATCTTCATGGATATATAGTTCTTTTTCCATGTATTCTAGAAGCAGCTTTTCTTTATAAAGCTTTCTATTTGTTGTTCCGTAGAAGTAGTAACATCTACATCTCCGATGCATTTTCCAATTAGTCTACTGGCTCTTTCAGCCATTTCCATATCTCCATGAAGGTCTGATATATGTATAAGTTTCATTTTATTATCTCCCTTTTTCTCTATATTTAATATTTTTCTTAGGACCACTCCAACTTCTTGGACTAATAGGCCCAGAAGATGCCTTTCCTGTTCTTCTGCCTCTTAAAAAGTCTGAGTATCCTTTTTCTGAAGATCTTATTTTGTATTTTTGTGCTAAATCCATAGAGCAAACAAATCTTCCATCTTCATATACATGAACTGTATTTTTTCCTTTTACTCTGTCATCTACAACAACATTATAACCATGTCCTTCTCTTCTCATATGTCTTGGTACAGCATCAGCCCCAAGAATCTTGTCTTTTGGAACTTCTACCCAATTTTGTCCTGTTTTACGAAAATAATGTTTTTGTCCATCAGATTTAATATCTGGTTCTTTTTCTGGAGAATCAGTTCTCTTAGGTTTTATAGGAATATTTATTTCTGAAGGATTATAAGCTACAAAAGTATTTGGTCCAGGTTGATACATACGAAGATGTTTTAATTCAACTCCCTTTAAAAATCCAAGATCCTGTAATGTTGATAAAGAAGTCATTGCACCACTTGCTTTTTCTCCTTCAAGTGTACCTAAAAATGCTAAACCATTTTGTGTACAAAAATCAGAGACACTTAAATCATCTTTAGTATCTGCATAAGGTCTTACAACATTTTCATCAGTATTAGGTGTAAAATCTCCTAATCTTCTTACTCTAAAATGAGCATCTGTTTCTAATAATCTATTTTCTAGTTCTCTTGCTTCTTTTGAATTTCCTTGATATTTATCTCTTAGATAATCAAGTCTAGTTCTAGCTCTTTTCAATTCTGGTATGTCTCCTTGAAGTAAAGAAGTAACATTTTTTAACTTCATATCTCTATCATTTGTTAAAAGTACTGCACGTTCTCCATCTTCATGGATATATAGTTCTTTTTCCATGTATTCTAGAAGCAGCTTTTCTTTATAAAGCTTTCTATTTGTTGTTCCGTAGAAGTAGTAACATATATTGGCATTGAAAGATGCTCTATAGGACACAGAAAAAATGGACGAGGAGGGAATCGAACCCCCGCAACTCCGGATCTCTGATAATTTATATTTTACTATAAAAAATCTCTGGAGCGGAGTACACTGCCATTATGCTACTCATCCTTGTGATGCACTTCTCTGTGACAATTAGCACACAATAATATACATTTCTCTATTTCTTTTAAAGCCTTCTGTTTAGCTCCATCTTTTATTAAAAATGAAATATTAGCCTCTTTTTTGCCTCGAGTATGATGAAAGTCCAAGGCATATGGCGATTTATTATAATTACATTTACTGCATTTTCCTCCAAGCATATTTTTTAATTTACTTCTAAATTTTTTTATATCTTTCCTTCTTCTTTCCAGAAGTATTGCCTTGTTTTTCTCATAATATCTTTTATCTATAATTGTTCGAGGAGTTCTTTGACTTGGCTTATCTGAAGGAAATCTTGGCCTTAAAATTCCCAATCTAGAAGCTTTATGAGATATGGCTTTACGAGTTCTATTGAGTTTTTTCCCAATCTCTATTAAGGAAATATTTTTAGAATAATTCTCTTGCAAATAAGCAATATCTGCCTTAGACCATTTCATACTATCACAAATACTCAAAACTATTTAATAAGTAGTAATCTCCGTCGAGGAATAACTATTTCATTGCTTTTATTTCTCTAATTTCATCACTAGAAATTGCAGCACCCTTAAATTTTAATGCCCATAAAACAGCATCTAAAACTGTTTTACCGTCTTTTAATTCAAGCAAACCTTTTTTCCATGCAACATACATAAGCTCAGTAGAACGAATAAATCTAAATCCTTTAAAGAATTTAAAATCTTTTGTTTTTAATCTTACTCTTGTGCTCATTTTTTTTGTCAGCAACTCTTTAAGGTTTTCTGGTTTTTCTCCAAGCATTCTTGTTGTTCTTTCATCAATAGCAATAATATTAGGAATTTTCTTTTCTAATAAAATTTTACTCAATGCAAGACACGATGCTTCACCTTCGTGGATAATCTCAATGTTTTTTTTATTTCCTTCAAACATTGAATTTGCAATGCTTATCATTTTATCTTTTCTTCTTGTAATCTCTTCAGAACTTATTCCCAAAGCATTTGGCATTTCAAGAACTTTTTTTCTCATAAGCTCTCTAACTCTTAATGCTTCTAATTCAAATCTCTTAACTTTTATAGGACGATCAATAACTTCGTATTTTACTTCTTCAGTAATAATAAAATTTCCTTTAAAATTATCTTTAAGTTTTTTTAATTCTCCAAGCAAACCATTCATAGATAGACTAATCAATGTTGAAGCATCAAAGATTATTGCTTTCATTATTTTTTCCTCAATTTCCAAGCACAATAATATGGAAAATCATTTAATTTTTTATATTCTGTTGGAAACAATTTCTTTGCTTTTAATAATGGTTTAGCATCAGCATAATCTATTATTTCAAAATTATTTATTAAAATGTATTTCATAATTGTTTCGTAGGTTTTTCTATATCTCATAATTGTGATGTTTTTACCTTCAGGAGTTTTAATCTTATTAACTTTTAATTTTTCATCAAAGTAATTCTTAACTTCTTTGAATTTTTTACCTTTGTAAGCAATTCTTTTAACAGCAGTTCTAAATGGATTTTCAGTTGAAAAAACAAACAAGCCTTTTGGTTTCAAAACTCTTTTTATTTCCTTAAATGCAGGAGTCCAATTATCAATATAATGCATAACTAATGCTCCTAAAACAATATCAAACTCTCCTTTTTTATAAGGAAGTTTTTTAGAAATAGATCCAATCTTAAATTCTATTTTGGGATTTTCCTGTCTTGCTATTTTTATTAATTCCTTAACATATATTCCACTACCACATCCCAAATCTAATATTTTCTTACCTTTAACATTTCCAAGAAGTTTTAATGTCATAGGCATTTCAGTATATTCGTTATAAGGAGACTTTTTTCTTCTTTTATCATGATACTCTTTAGCAAGTTTATCATACATTTTTTTAATGCCTTTTTCAGCTTTCATTTTAGCCCCTTAGAGAAAAAATAAAATTTTTTCCCTTTTTTAAAATTTAATTTTTTAGCTAAACTTTGCATTTTTTTATTATCGACTTCAGTAAAAAAGAAAATTAAATGATGGCCTTGTTTTTTTGCTAAATCTTCAACATAATTATTTAATGCAGTTCCAATTCCTTTTCCTTGAAATTTTTTATCTATAACTAAATCATTCATATAAACATACTGGGCTTTTTTCCAAAATTCAGTCAATAATGCTCCGACAACTTTTTTATCAATCTCTGCTACAAATAATTTATGAATCGGATTTGTAAGATATTCTTGAATATGATAATCCTTGTATTTTAGCTCATCATCTCCAACAAGATTTGCATCACTATTAAATAATTTTAATATTTTTTTTGAATCTCTTAAAGTAGCCTTTCTAATTTTCATCCAAACATCTCCAATGCTAGTTTAATTCTTGCCTTAGCATCCATTGTTCTTGACACAGGAACATCACTTATTCCTGTCTTACCTGCATAGTCTGCAAGTTCATACATTGTAACTCCAAGAAGTTTTGCAGTTTGTTCCATAGAAATTCCGTGTTCATATAGTCTTGAAGCTTTATTTATCTGAGCACTTCTAAAAACCTCTTGAATATATTTTTTTAGTTTTCCAGAAACTTTGTTTATTGCTTTTCTAATCATTTCAAAAGAAGTTCTAAAACCTTTTTCATCATTCTTCTGAATGTTTTTTATTGCTCTATCTAATGAAGTAACAACAATTCTATAGAAATTATTCCAACCATTTAGTTTTTGATAATCTTTTCTTTCCATAATTTTTCCAATAGAATAAACAATAACTGCAACAGCAATATTATCTGGATCTTGAGTAAGAGAAGCAGTATTTGTAGTCTGATTACTTAATGCTTTAATTTTTCCACTATCGCCTGTTTTTATAGCTTCTTTAGTTTCTTTAAGAATTCTTAAAACATTATCTGCCTCTTTCATAAAAAATCAAAGAAAAAAGATTATTTAAACCTTAATATATTTATACAAACATGAAAGTAGCTAATAAAAAGGAAGCTTACAAAAGAAACCATTGGTGTCTTTTAGATACAAGTTTTATTTTATCAGCAATAAGAAATAAAATAGATTTTCTAGATGAAATTAAAAATCTAGGACTTACTCCAATAGTTCCTAAACAAGTTTTAGTTGAACTAGAAGGTATCTCAAAATCAAAATCAGAAGCAGAACTTGCATTAAAAATAATAAATAAAGTTAAGAAAATTGATTTAAAAACAAAAAATACAGACGCAGGAATAATAAAATACGCAAAAAATAATAAAATAATTATAGCAACTCTTGATAAAGAAATAAAAAATAAAACAAAAAATCAAAAGCTAATTATAAGAGGAAAAAACAAAATAGAAATCTCCTAAAGAATAACCTTTAAAAACCAACTTTTACTATATTTTTCAAGTTAAAATGTTCTATTTAACAGAAGTTGAAGATTATGTAAGAGTAGCTCCAAAATTATTTGGTTTACCTACTGCAGAAGCTGTTGAAAAACAACTTAATGAAGTTTATGAAGATTATTATGATAAAGAAATAGGAAAAGTTATTTCAGTAATCGAAGTTCAAGAAGTAGGAGAAGGAGTAATAATTCCAGGAGATGGAGCAGCATATTATAATTCAAAATTCAAAATCTTAGCTTGGAAACCAGAACTTCAAGAATTAGTTTATGGAACTATTTCAGAAATAACAACTTTTGGAGCATTTATTGAAATGGGTTCTATGAGAGGAATGATTCACATTTCACAAACAATGGATGATTATGTAAGTTTTTCAAAATCAAATACTTTAGCAGGAAAATCTTCTAAAAGAAGTTTAAAAACAGGAGATTTATGCATAGCAAGAATTGTTGCAATTTCTCACAAAGGAGATAATCCTAAGATTGGTTTAACAATGAGACAACCAGGTTTAGGAAAATTAGAATGGGTAAAAGAAGATGCAATTAAAAGAAAAAAAGCAAATGAAAAAGCATTAAAATCACAAGAAAAAGCAACTAAAGGAGCAAAAAAATGAAACAACGAGCATGTAAAATATGTAACACAATTCATGAAGCAGAAAAATGTCCTAAATGTGAATCTAAAGAATACACAGAAGGATTTAAAGGAAGAATAGTTGTTTTAAACTCAGAAAAATCAGAAATTGCTCAAAAATTAAATTTAAAAGAAAAAGGAAACTTTGCAATAAAAACACGATAATGGAACTAAATATTCTTCAAGAAAATAAAAATCCTTTATTTAATAGAAAAGAAATTCAAGGAATAATTAAATCAGATATTTGCCCAAATAAATTAGATGTTTTACAAAAACTTTCAGAACAATTTTCTGTTATTCCAGAAGCAATAAGAGTCTTAGGAATAAAAGGAGTTTTTGGAACAAAGGAATTTAAATTAGATGCTCACGTATATGATTCTAAAGAAGAAAGAGATAAAGTAGAAAAATTAACAAAAAAAGAAAAAGAATTAGAAACTAAAAAACCAGAACCTGAAAAAACAGAAGAAGCTAATGAAGCTCCTGCTGAAGAAACTAAAGAAGTTCAAGAAGAAAAACCTAAACCTCAAGAAGAATCTCAACCAGAAAATCAAGAAAAACAACCAAACGAGAATAAATAAAAATGGCAAAAAAAGTTGTAAAAAAAGGAAAAAAAACAAAGAAAAATAAAAAAACAAGTAAAAAATATTCTAAATATAAAATTGAAGGAGACAAAGTCACAAGAGAAAGATTTTGTCCAAGATGTGGCCCTGGAATTTTCTTAATGAATGCACAAAAAAGAAAATACTGTGGTAAGTGTCAATATTCTGAATTCGAAGGTAAAACTCCTGAAAAAACAGAAGTTAAGAATAAAAAATAATTCTAATGATTATAACCCTGGGAGAGTTTTCAAGTCAAACAAAAAGATAACCTGAACGCTCTCCTGGGTAAAAAGAGGTGATATAAAATAGAGTATTAAATTATATATAAACCTTTCGGTTATGTTACTTCTAAAGAATGACAAGAGGTTTTATTTCTAAAGTGACAATGAAACTTTATAAAGAAAAATAAATCCCTGTAGTTACTAAATATTTATTAGTAACTACAAATCCTTAAAAACCCTTAATTCTTAATAATAAAATGAATTCAAAAGAGGAAAATTCTATAAGACAGCAAGAAATTCATGATTTAATCTTTAGTAAAGAACTAGGTTGGAAAGAAATAATTTACGATTTAATAAATACAGAACAACTTAATCCGTGGGATGTTAATCTTACTATTTTAACTGAGGGTTATTTAAAAAAAATACAAGAACTTGAAGAAGCTGATTTTATTGTTTCAAGCAAAGTTCTTTTAGCTGCTTCTTTATTATTAAGAATTAAATCTGAATTTTTATTAAATAAATATATTCAAAGCATCGACGAAATTCTTTTTGGAAAAAAAGAATCTCAAACCTCTCAATTACAAAGAATTGAACTTGATGATGAAATTCCAGAACTTACTCCAAGAAGTCCTATTCCAAGATTTAAAAAAGTAACATTAAATGAATTATTAGAATCTCTAAATAAAGCAATAACAACAGAAAATAGAAGAATAAAAAAAGAAATAATTAATAAAAATGCTCTAAGAGAATCAAGCATTTCTCTTCCTAAAAGAAAATTTTCAATAAAACAAAAACTTAATCAAATTTATCAAAGATTAACAGGACATTTTGACAAAAATACTCATCATAAAAAAATAACCTTTAGTGATTTTGTTGGAACAGACAAACAAGAAAGAATACTGTGTTTTTATCCTCTTTTACAATTAGAAAATCAAAAAAAAATATGGCTTCATCAACCTCAACATTTCCAAGAAATTGATATTTGGTTAAAACACATTTATTTAAAGCACAATCCAGATCCAATACAAGAATTAAAAAAAGAACTTGAAACTGAAATAAGAGAACTTGATAAAAAAACAAGAAAAACAAAACAAGAATTTGAAAACCCTTTAGGTGAATTATAAAAATCTTTTTAAACTCTTTTTTTCTATAAAAAAAATGCCAGAATATGAAATTCAAGGAAAAGGAAGAACAACAAGAGAAGCAGAAAGAGAACTAAAACAACAAAGAGCAAAGCATCCAAATGCAGATTTTTCAGAACCTCTTTTTTGTGTTAGGTATACTCCCAGGGATTTAAAAGGAGATGATTTAACTATTAATTAATGGTTCTTGTCCTAGTTTTGCAACTAATCAAGGATGGGAAAGATTAGAGAAAATGGAAGAAGAATCAATAAATTTAGACAGATATAAGCCAACTTATTCAATGATTCAAACTGTTAAAACAAAAAAGCAAAGAGCTTAAAAATTCTTTATTTCTTTTAAATTCATGAAACTCGGAATATTATTTTCAGGAGGAAAAGACTCTTGTTATGCAGCATATCTTGCTAAAAAACAAGGACATGAATTAACTTGCTTAATATCAATTATTTCTGAAAATCCAGATTCTTATATGTTTCACACACCAAATATTTCTTTAACTGAAAAACAAGCAGAAGTTATGAATCTTCCTTTACTTGTTCATAAAACTCCTGGAATAAAAGAACAAGAACTTAAAGATTTGCAAGAAGCAATTAAAATTGCAAAAGAAAAATATGCAATTGAAGGAATTGTCACAGGAGCTCTTCATTCAGAATATCAGGCTTCAAGAATACAAAAAATATGTGATGACTTAGATTTAAAATGTGTTAATCCATTATGGCATAAGGACGAGATAGAGTATCTCAAGGACTTAGTTGAATCTAAATTTAAAGTAATGATAATTGGAGTTGCTGCTTATCCCTTGGATGAATCCTGGCTTGATAGATTAATTAATAATAAATTTATTGCAGATGTTCAAGAACTTAAAGAAGAATTCAAGATACATCCAGCAGGGGAGGGGGGAGAATTTGAGACTTTTGTTCTTAATTGCCCCTTATTTAGCAGAGAATTAAAAATAACAAAAAGAAATGTTTCTGGAAAAGATAATGCCTTTAAACTAGATGTTCAAGTTAAATAATGTTTTTAAGTTAATTAACTTTATTTTAATATGAAAAATCTTGCAAGTTTATTATTATGCGGAGTTTTAAGTTTGCCTCTAGCATGTTCTAAACCTGCAACTAAATCAGTTCAAACAACTCAAACTGAACCTCTTAATGAAATTTTTAATTTACTTAATAATTCAGAACCAATTTATTTAACTCCTGAAAATTTTCAAGCAAATTCAGAATTATTTTCTCCAAGAAAAAACAGAATTGTTTATTATAGTTTAAGTTCAAGCTATTCAACAGGATATATTGGAAAATCAACAATTTCTATTCAAAATTATGAAAATATAACTGATATAGAAATTTTTTCCAAAGACACAAATTTTAGATTTAAAGCACGTTATTCTAATGGAAAAGTAATTCAATCTTCAATAATCTCAAATCAATCAGGAGTAAGAGTAGAATATTCTAAAGAAAAAATTAAAAAAATACTTGAAGAGATTCACAAGCAAACAGGAGATAAAAGAACAGATATAGAAAGATTAATAGACGGATTAATTTAAACTAGGATCAGCTTGTTTCATTAAAAGAATCTTTGGTTTTCTTTTTCCATTTGGAGTATCTAATTCAGCATTAAAACAAATCCCACTTAAACCAACATAATAAGTTTCCTTTCCTCTTGTTACTCTTCCATCATAATTTTCTCCTTCAAGATCCCTTGCATTTTCCCTTTTTTTGTGCAAATCTACAACATTCCACATTAAATGAGCTCTATCTTCATCACTCACACCAAAAAAATCTGAATTAATAAATACATATGCCCAAAGTTCTTTTCCATGCATAACAAAACTTAAATAACTCATAGAAATCAACTCTAATTAGGGTTTTTAATTATTTCTCTACTAAAAAACCAATTTTTTTTCTTTACCTGTTTTCATATCTTTAACCTTAAATGATTTTTTCTTAACTTCTTTTTCTCCAATAAAAATAACATTATCTATATCATAAGAATTTGCATATGCTAATGCTTTGCTTGGTTTTCCATAAAACATCTTAACAATATTTCCTTTAATACGTAATTTCCGAGCAATTTTAATTGCTTGTCTGTCTTGTTCTAAAGAAACAACAAGATAAGTTTGTTCTTTTTCTTTTATTGTTGCTAAACTTGCTAATCTATCTAAACCAAATGAAATTCCAGAACTTTGTATGCCATTAATCATATAACTTCCTCCACCAACAATTGTTTCTCTAATTCCTTTAGCTTTAATTTCAAACACACTTCCATTGTAATAACTTAATCCACGAATAATAGTTGGAGAAAATAAAACTTCAACTCCATAAGCTTTGCAATATTCTTTTAGACTGATTATTTCTTTATAAGAATTAAACTGAGAAAAATATTTCTCTCCTTTTTTAAATAAATTAATTAAATTTTCTGCTTTATACTTTTTAAGATTTTTTTTAATTTCTTTTTCAGAAAGTTTACCATATTTATCTAATTCTCTCATAACTTGTTGTTTATCTTTTTCTTTAACTCCTTCATCTTCTAAAATTTCATTTAATAATTTACGATTATTAATTAAAATAATTGGCTTAATTCCAATATTCTCTAAAACATCTTTAGTTAAAGCAAGAATTTCTGCTTCATCTTTTATTGAACTTCCAATAACATCAATATCACACTGAGTAAATTCTCTAAATCTATTCATTGATACTGGCTCATCTCTGAACACTTTTCCTATTTGATATCTTTTAAATGGAAGTTTTTGATTTTGTATTAATCTTTTTAATTGAAATGTAAATTCATATCTTAGAGCAAGTTTTCTTTTTCCTTTGTCTTGCAATTTAAAAATATCTGAAACAGCTTCATCATTTGACTGAGCTTCAGGACCTTTAACAAATTCCTCATACTCTACTATCGGAGTTTCAACTGGTGAAAACCCATATCTTTCAAAAAGAAATATAATAAGTTTTTTCACATCTGCTCTTTTTTTAGCTTCTTCTCCAATATAATCTTTAAATCCCTTAACGTTTTCAGTTTTCATTATATGGTCCCTCCTTTTTTATTAATTCTTCAATATTCTTTTTTATTTTATTTAGTATTTTTCTAGTATTTTTTTTATTTCCAGATAATTCATCTGGAATTTTCCATTCTATTACTTTATTTTTATAAGGTCCATACTTAAATAAACCTTTTGGAAGATCATCTGTAATAGCAATAATAATATCTTGCCATCTAAGTAAGTTAGTGCTAATTGGTTTTGGTCTTCCTTTCAATCTTACTCCAAGTTCTTTACTTATATTTACTTGAACAGAGTCTAAAGGATATCTTCCAGGGAAGATTCCAGCACTTTTGGCTTTTAATTTTTTATTCTTATTAATCTTATTAAAATAAGCTTCAGCAAACTTACTTCTAAATCTGTTATGTCTACAAACAAATAATATTTTCATTTTAAGTCCTCAATTTTAGTTTTCTTTTACCTCCAATGTAGTTTTTTCTACCAGCATAGTTTCTTTTTTTAAAGGACGGAAGGAGAGAATCGAACTCTCGTCTTGCGGACCACAACCACACGTAATAGCCATTATACCACATCCGTCATTGTAAGGCACCAGAGTTCCTTGACACTCAACCTCCTTTAAGATTGAGTCAGGCCTGATTCCATTATTTAATTCAGTTGAATTAAGTATAAAAAAGTTATTATATGGCCAGCTAAAGAAATCTTTCTTATTTGAAATGATGCCGAAAACTCCGGCATTTAATAGCTGTCATATTATTTTTAAAAATAAAGTATATTTAAAACTTTCTAAACAAGATTTTAACCCATTACAAAAAACAAAGAAACAAAGATAACAATAAAATATCCAAGCATTCCAATAATTAAATCCCAAATCATATCAATAAAACTTTCTTTTCTAAATAAAATATCTGCAGTTATCATTTCAAATATTTCCCAACTTAAAAGCAATAAAAAAGTAAATAATAACGAATAAAAAAGAGAATAAAAAAAGATAAAAATATATCCTAAAGTCATTCCTGAAAATAAATGCATCCAAGAATATCTATCTAAAAAAATAAACTTATTATCTATATATGGTTTTCTTAGCCATTTAACAAACTTTTTCTTTGAAAGAGATTCAATAAATTCTATCTTCATAAATAAAATAATATTTTAGAGTTTAAAAATTATCTTAATTTTCTTTCTAAAGCAGGAAATCTTTTATTATATTCATCTACTACTCTTTTATAACTCTCTAATGCTCTATCACCTATATCTTTTTCATCAGAATTAACAATAGAATAGCATAACATTGCAAGTGCATTATTTATATCAATTTGTGTAACCATAAAACTCTCTAATCCAATCACTTTTTAAATCCATTTATTTATCTTAAATAATGAGAAAACTTGAATTATTATCCCCAGTAGGAGATTTTCCAATGCTAGTTGCAGCTGTAAATGCAGGAGCAAATGCAGTTTATTTTGGATTAAATGAATTCTCTATGAGAACTGGTTCAAAGAACTTTAAAATTTCAGATTTAGATAAAATTAATGAAATCTGTGGAAAAAAAGTAAAAAAATATCTAACACTAAACACAATAATTTATAATAATGAATTAGAAAAACTTGAAAAAGTAGTAAAAGCAGTTAAAAACAAAGTAGATGCAATAATTTGTTGGGATATGTCAGTTATTAAATTATGCAATAAATATAAAATTCCTTTTCACATTTCAACTCAAGCATCAATTTCAAATTCTGAATCAGCTAAATTTTATAAAAAACTTGGAGCTAAAAGAGTTATTTTAGCAAGAGAATTAAATCTTAAACAAATAAAAGAAATATCAAAAGTAATTGATGTTGAATGCTTTGCTCATGGAGCAATGTGTGTTGCAGTTTCAGGAAGATGTTTTACTTCTCAGTTTTTATTTAATAAATCAGCTAACAGAGGACAATGTTTACATCCTTGTAGAAGATCTTACACTGTAAAAGATAAGCAAGAAGGATATGAATTAACTTTAGAAAATGATAAAGTAATGTCTGCTAAAGATTTATGCACTCTACCTTTTATTGATAAAATGAAAAAAGCAGGAATTATAAGTTTTAAAATAGAAGGACGTAACAGAGACCCAAGATATGTTGATGTTGTAACAAGAGTTTATAGAAAAGCTTTAGATGAAAATCTTTCTTTAAACAAAAGAAAAATAAAAGCAGGAATAGATTTACTTAAATCAGTATACAACAGACAATTTTCTTCTGGATTTTATTTTAAAATGCCAACTTCAGATGATTTTGCAAATGTTGAACATAGTGCTGCAAAAAACTACAAACATTTTATTGGTAAAGTAACTCATTATTATCCTAAGGTAAAAGTAGCAACAATAAAACTTGTCTCTGAATTAAAAATAGGAGATAAAATTACCATCATAGGTAAAACTACTGGAGTAATAAATTCAAAAGTAAATCATATAGAAATAAAAAATAAGCCAGTAAAAAAAGCTAAAAAAAGTCAAGAAATAGGAATAAAACTTCCCCGAGTTAGAAAAAACGACGAAGTTTATTTAATAAAAATTAAAAAATAAATTCTTTTTATGGATATGTTGAAGTTTGAGTACAATAAACTGCTTCTCCTGCTTCATCCACAAAATACAATCTTACAATTGCATCTGGTGCTTCCATATCTGTTGTAAACTCAATTGTTTCAGATGTAACAATATTTCCAGTTTGTTCTGTAAGAGTGCTTTCTCCATCATCAAGAGTAATTTCAACTCCATCAACAATATCTTGAGATGAAGCTAATCCTCTTTCAACTTTAACACTACAAACTTCTCCATCACAATCAACACTAGTTGGGCTAATTATTATTCCAAGACATTTTTCTGCATAATTAACTTTTTCTACTTGAGTATCAAAAACTCCAGAAACAACACTCCAAACAATAGCTACTCCAACCAAAACAATACCAATTGTAATGATTGTGGCAACAATGCCTGAAATACCTTTTTGATTATTTAACATTTCAACCTCCTTTAAATAAAATATAAATCTTATTATTTAAATTTATTGTTGATTAAAACCATCTAATAATCTAAAAAATTCTTTTTTATCAAAACTTTTATCTACTTCACTTAATCCAATATGCTCTGCCATTTTCCAAAATGCTTCTGGTTTATATCCTTGTTTTTTTAATGAAATTAAAGTAGGAAGTTTAAGGTCATCCCATCCTTTATATTTTCCAGATTCAATTCCTTTTCTAAATGCAGTTGTTGAAACTATCATGTCTTTAAAATGATATCTTCCAAGAAAAGCAGTCCAAGGATATTTTTTACTCAAGGCTTTGAAAATCATTTCTTGCCTTAATGCGTTATCTCTATGATCTTTTCCTCTTATAATATGGCTCATTTTCATTTCAATATCATCAACTGAAACAGATAAATTCATTAAGGGCCATACTCTATACTTTTTCTTTTGTCTAGGATGACTAGACTCATTAATTCTTGCTAAAGGAAAATCCCTCATTGCAGGATTTTTATGTTTAATATCTGATTTAAATCTTAAAACAGCTTTTCCAACTTTGAAACCTTTTTTATCTAACATTTTTTTCCAATCTGCTTGATTTTCTTTAACACTTTTACTTCTACAAGCACAAGCTTTTTTCTCCATAGCTAATTCTCTAAAAGATTCAGCAGAACAAGTGCAAACATATGCAAATCCCTTACTAATTAATTTTTCTGCATATTTATAATATAAATTCATTCTATCTGATTGAATAATCACAATTGCTTTTTCTTTTGTTAACCATTTAGCATCCTCTTTAATTAATTTATATGCTTTTGAATCAATATTCTCTGGATTAGTATCTTCTATTCTAACATAAAACTTCCCTCCATATTTCTGGACATAATCAAAACTAAATGAGGCATTTAATCCATGAAATACATGCATTGGTCCAGAAGGAGACGGAGCAATTCTCATTATAACTCCTTTAGAAGCATTAGGTAATTCAGGTAAACCTTCTCTTTCTTCTCTTTCACTTAAAGAATCTTTTATTTTTTCAAATTCTTTTTTTTGTTCATCTAAAGATAATGCATTAACTTCTGCAACAATTTCAGAAATTTTCTTACCATATTTTTTCATATCTTTTTTTTCTAAACCTTCATTAAATAAAGCAGAAATAACAGCTCCTTGCTGAGCTTTTCCATTATATGCAATAGCATTTTTTAATGCATAACCTCTTGCTTTTTTTTCTAAATCTTTCATTTTAATTTTTTAAATTTCATTATTATCCCTACCAACTTATCTTTCATTCCTAGACATTCCTTAAATTTTTTCATTTTTTGACATTTTTTATCAAATACAGTATGTTCTGTTTGAACAAGATAAAATCCTTTTTCTTTAAATAATTCTATATATTCGCTTATTGGATGATAATACTGATCTGTTTTAAAACCCTCAACAAGATACCCCTGAGCTTTTCCGGTTTTTGGATTAACATCTTTTCTTAATAATTCAGGGTGGACATTAGTTATTATTACTTCTGTATCTATCTTGCTAGCTTTATTAATAATATTAACAACCTTTTTCAGATTCCTAATGTGGTCCAAGACTAATGCAGAGATTATTATATCAAATTTTTTATCTGGTTTATATTTTGTTATATCCTTTCTTTTTACATCAATCTTTACTTTTGCTTTTTTTGCTTTTTTCTTTGCTTCATTAAGCATAGCTTGTGTAAAATCAATACAAGTTACATTTGCACCTTTTTTTGCAAGAGGAATGGCATTTCTTCCGGTTCCACACCCATAATCTAGAATATCTTTCCCCTTTACTTTTCCTAAAAATGATTTAACCTTTTTCTCCTCTAAAAAGATTAAGATATTCGCATATTCATCATATTCTTTAGCCCATTTTTTATATTGTTTTTCAACAGGAACATACTTTCTTTTTTCTTCATGTTTTTTATTTCTAAACTTCCATAGCCATTTAGCCATATCATTTATTGCTTCTGAAGTTCCTTTGCCCAGTGCCTCTTTATACAATCTATGTAAATCATAGGCGATTATAGATACAGAATTTTTAATCTCCTCTTTTTTCTTTGATTTTACTGCCTTTTCTAAATAAGGAATCCCCCTTTTTATTTTTTCTAACTTTTCTTTTATCTCTTCATAAACCTCTTTATCCATAAAAGTCCTAAGAATTAATCATTAATAAATTTAATCCAAAGACAAACTTATCTTTAAAGCTCTATCTACTTTATTCATTATAAAATTATCCACCTTTCCTATTTTTTTAATCAACCTTAAACTATCTATTGTTCTAATCTGATTTAACATAATTGTTGAATCTTTATTAAGCCCAGAGTTATTTTTTGATAAAAAAATATTTGTTGGATATTCTTTAACAAAAATTTTTGAAGTTATAGCAGCAATAATTGTAACTGGAGAATATTTATTTGAAATATCATCTTGAAGTATTAATACTGGACGTAATCCTCCTTGCTCCTTGCCTTTTACTGGCTCTAAATTTGCTAGAAAAATCTCTCCTCGTTTAATCATTACCACTCCCAATCTTTTAAATTTTCAATACTCTCAAATTCTTTTGTTATTTTCATACTCTCTTTAGCCATTTCTTTACATCCTTCAATTAATAGCTTTTTTTGCTCTCTTTTAACTTTTTCAGCAAATCTAATCAGATTTATAATTACTTGTTCATATGTCTCTTTTGAACTCTTTATTTTACTAAGTTCATTTTTCACATCTTCATTTAATTGTATTGTTGTAACCATCTCTCTATAGAAGAACTATAGTTTATATATTTTTTCATAGAATTAATTAAACATACTAAAACCAGAAGTATTTGCACTTCCTGCATTAGAAGAAATAATTCCTGATTTTTTTTCTAAAACTTCAAGTCTTTGTTGAAGATGATATATTTGGTTATTTAAGTCTTCAATTTTGTTTGTCATATCAATTAATCTCTTAGCAAGTCTTTTTCTTTTTTCATCTACATTTCCAGACAAATCCAAAACTCCTGAAGATGAATCCATTGAACTAGAAATCCCTGATTCAGAATTTTCTTCTTGAAGTTCTTTAATTCTCTCTTGTTTTTTTCTATAGTCTTCTGTTAAATCTAAAATCTCTTTTTTTCTTCCAAATCCAAATAATCCCATTATTTTTTTAAGAATGTTTTGTTTTTAAATTTAGTTATATTAGAAACATTTTTTAAACTATGTTATTTTAGTAATAATAATGGTAGAAATTAAATCAATTCCAGAAATAATAGAGGAGATAAGCCCTTATTATAAAAAAAAGAAAGAACCTGAATCAAAACACACTCTATTATATGAGTCTTATGCAGAATCTTTAGAGCCAGCTTATTATTTTGTTTTAGATTTAATGAATAGTTTTGGTTTAAAACCAGAAAAATTAATTGATAATTTTTCAACATCTCCAAGCTCAACTCAATTTGGAGACATTGGAACAAGAGCAACAGCAATGCAACAACACGCATCTCAAGCACTAGCAAATATTAACACTGTTTTAAGAAGTGTGTTAAATATTATTTATGACTTAAAAGACTTTAAATCTAGACTTCAAAGTTATGATGACTTGCATTCATCTGATAAAGAAAAAAGTAATGCCGCAAGATTATCCTTAAAAACAGTTTGGATGGATAAAGTAGATGTTTTAAGAGGAAATTCAAGCATTAAAGGACTTGCAGTAAGTCAAGGAGGAGCATTTGGAACATTAATTGATGCTTTTTTAGTTGCAGATGATATTGAAGCTGTAAAAAAATTAGATTTAAATGATGTAGTTAAAAGAGTTGTTACTCCAAGAATTCAAGAATTTAATTTATGGGTTGCTAGTTCAGAACAAGAATTAAGAAAAAGATATGAATTAGAAAGAAATTATTTACGAAGCCAAGTAAACTCCTTAAAACTTTATTCAAGATGGGCAAAACCCTATCTTACTGCAGCTCAACAACTAGAACAAAAAACAACAAAAAATCCTGCTTTAGTAAAATCATTTAATCGAACAATACTTGAATTAACTTTATTAGGAAAAAGAAAACTAAAAATAAAAGATGCAGCTATTGAAGGAAAACTTCCAGATAATTTCAAAGAAGATGGTTTCTTAAAAAAAATTAAAAGAGATTATACAACCTGCATTTTAGTTGATTTTGTATTTACTGCTGTTCCAGTTAAACAACAATCGTCTTATGTGGGAAGAGTAGAAATAACTTTTAGAGGATATTCATTAAATGATGATGAATTAAAAAAACTTGAAAAAGAATTAGAAAAATCTGATTTACAAGATGGTTTAAGTTTAATTGAAGGAATAACAGATGATAGTTTAAAACAAATGCAAAAAGAAATTAATGATTTTCTTGAAGAAAAAGAACCAGAAAAAAAACAACAAGAAAAACCAAAAGATAGTAGTAATCCTTTTTTAGCATTAATAGGACATTATGACAAAGAAGAATCAAAAAAAGAATCAAAAGACAACACAGAAAAACCAGTTCAAAAAGATAATTGGATTGAAAAAGAGCATTTAAGAAAGCTAACAGCAGAAGATGCAGGTGAAACAGCATTTACTTTATTTGATATTTATAAAAAAGCTCATCGTATGCCAAGTTATACTTAATTCTACAAATGCCAAAAAAATCAAAAAAAGAATCTGAAAAAGAACAAGAAACAAAAGAAGAAAAAGAAGAAGAAAAAGAATCTAAAGATAAAAAAACTGAAATTTCAGAATTAGAACAAGAAATTCAAGAAATAGAGTCTGTTTCAAATCCTACTTTAAATATAACTCCTGTTCTTGAAAAAATCGCACAAGCTCCTACTCAAGAAATTGAAACTTCTGTTCAAGAAGATTTTCATATCAAAGAAAAAAAGCCTCAACAAGAATATTTTACAGGAGATTCAAATGAACTTAAAAGAGATTATCAAGCTCCAGAAGAAACTTCAGAACAATGGCAAGAAGCTTCAGCACAGGTTTCTTTTAAACCTTCAAGAGTAAGCTTTGATGAAATAGGAAGACAAACTCCTAGATTTTCTCAAGAAGTTAGAATTGCTCGTCCTTCTGAATTACACGACACAGAAGACAGAAAATATAAAATTGCAGAATCAGCAAGCTTTAAAGAACAAACAACCAAAAGCACACTTCCATTTCAAGAACAAGAAAGACAATATAAAGAAAATATTTAATTTTTTCTTAGTTTAAACTATTGACTTATTTATGTTAATATTGTCCTCCAAAACATTGAGAGTTCATAATTTACTTCGTTGAATTATTCATTTAATTAGGTTATTATGGAAAAATCTGTCAGAGACGATTTTGAAATTATAAATTCGAGTTGTAAAAGAGCATCTTTATTCATAATTCATCTACATCATAAGTAAAAACTTTATCATAAGGAATAAATTTTTTTTGTGTTTCAGGAATAGACATCTTCTCAACAATATGCCTAAATAATCTTATTGAATTACCATGAGCTGAAATTGCAACATTAACTTTATTTTTCTTCATGTAATTCTTTAGCCATTTAACAAATGGTTTAACTCTTTTTCTAACTTGATTAAAGTTTTCTCCTTTGGGAATTTTAACATTCCATCCTCTATGAACTTCCTTATATCTTTTTTCTCCATATTTCTTAATAAAAACATCATGGGACATTCCAGAATAAATTCCATAATTTCTCTCAATCATTCTATTATCTGTTAGAATTTTCTTGCATTCGGGATGAAATTTTAAAACAGGTTTAAGAGTGTCCTTGCTTCTAGATAATCTAGTTTGAATAGCAACTTGAAATTTTTTATTTTTTAGTTTATTAGCAATAATCTTTGCTTGTTTTTTGCCTTGAGGAGTTAATTTTGAATCTTTAAATCCAGTAAAAATCCCCTTTTTATTATAAAATGTCTGCCCATGCCTAAACAAATAAACTTTTAATTTTTCCATCTTTATACTACATAATCTTTAAGGTTTTTTAATATTTGCTTATAGAGTTATTTTACAATAATAATAAGATATTTAAATTGATTTTTCCTAGAATATAAAAGATGGTAGAAAAAGAAAAAGTATTTTCAAGCAAAATAAAGTATTCAGGACTTTTTACATTTTCAGATTTTTATAGATTCTGCTATGAATGGTTAGACCAACAAACTGATTTGGATGTTGCAGAAGACCAATATGCTGAAAAAATAAAAGGAGATGTAAAAGAAATTGAGTTTAAATGGAGCGGAAGCAGAAAAGTAACAGATTATTTTAAGTTCTCAGTTAAAGTTGATTTTAGAATTATTGGAATGAAAGAAGTAGAAGTTACAAAGCAAGGTATTAAAACAAAAATGAATCAAGGAAATGTTGAAGTTAAAATGTCTGGAACTCTTGAAAGAGATTACCAAGGCAAATTTGAAGATAATGCTTTTCAAAAGTTTTTAAGAGCAATTTATGAAAAATGGGTTATTCCTTCAAGAATTAGTGAATATGAAGACAAATTAGTTGGAGATTGTGATGAATTTCTTGCACAAGTTAAATCTTATCTTGACTTAGAAGGAAAGAAATAATTTGTTTGAATATAATTGTATAATAGCGCATGTATGGACTATTTTGCATTACCGAAATCCTTAAATATAAATTTCATTATTCTTGTTCATGAAAAAAATAATCTTATTATTACTATTAATCTTTTTGATTTTTCCAGTATCTGCAATAAATATCACTCTTGAAAAAACTCCTGTTAGAGAAGCTATTGTTAATGGATTAGATAGTCCTGCGGTTTTTAATTTAAATATTACAAATGATGGACTTTCTGATAAATTCTCTTTTTATAATCTTTTAGGATTTACAATGGAGCCAAGCGAAAAAATCACTATTTATAATAAAGAAACAAAAAACATTGAACTGAAAATTTATCCAAGAGAAGGTCTAAATGTTAAAAATTACTACACTTTTTCCTTTTTTATAAGAGGAGAAGATGATTCTGAAATTTCTGAAAAAGTAACAATTAAACTAGTTGATTTAGAAAATGCTTTTGAAATTGGAGCTGAAGAATTTGATCCTGAATCAAGTTCTTTAAAAATTTATATTCATAACAAAGAAAATTTTGATTTTAAAGATTTAAATGTCTTATTTAAGTCTAAGTTTTTTGAAAAAGATTTTGTATTTGATTTAGCTTCTCGTGAAAAAAAGAATTTTGATATTGAATTAGACAAAAAAGATTTTGCAGAAGTAATGGCAGGTTTTTATACTCTACAAGCAAAAATTGTCACTGGGCAAGAAGAGGCTGAGGTTGATGGCGTAATTAAATTTAATGAGAAAAACATTCTTAATAGTGAAGAAAACGAATTTGGATTTTTTATTGTTACAAAAGTTATACAAAAAATTAACAATGGAAATGTAATGCAAGATGTAAATGTAGACATAGAAAAAAATATTTTGTCAAGATTATTTACTAGCTTTAATGTTGAACCAGATATTGTTGAAAGACAAGGAGCTAAAGTTTATTATTCTTGGGAAAAACAATTAAATCCAGGAGAAACTTTTGAAGTTAGAGTAAAAACAAACTGGCTTTTTCCTTTTTTAATTATATTTTTAGTTGTTATAGTAGTTGTTTTCTTAAAGATTTTTACAAGAAAAGATATTAGAATTAGAAAAAGAATACATTTTGTTAGAGCTAAAGGAGGAGAATTTGCATTAAAAGTATCCTTAATTATAAATGCAAATAAATATTGTGAAAGAGTAAACATTATTGACAGATTGCCTCCTTTAATGAAAGTCTATGAAAGATTTGGAGGAGAACGTCCTTCAAGAATTCATGATAGAAAAATCGAATGGGATTTTGAAAAATTTGAAAAAGGAGAAACAAGAATAGTTTCTTATGTAATTTACTCTAAGAGCATTGGAGTTATGGGAAGATTTGCATTACCAAGTGCTTTTGCAATTTATCAAGTTAATGGAAAAATAAAAGAATCTTATTCAAACAAAGCTTTTTTTGTAGCTGAACAAAAAGGAAATGTTAGAGACGAGATTTAATTAAACAATTTTTGTAAAAATATATTGAAAATTTGCTTGAGGAAATTTTTTTCTTAATCTTTTTAATTTAATCTCATCAATTTCTTTGATTTTTATTTCTAATGCAATTATATTATCATATTGTTTTATTGATTGGAAATCTAAGTAAGGGAAATCTTTTATCTTATAAGTCTTTTCTTTAAATTGAATCAATAAAAAAGGCGAATAATTTAATGCTAAATAAAATTTAATTTCGTTATCTTTTGCTCCAACATTTATTTTTTTATAATTTTTTTTCTTTGCTTCTTTTTCAAATTCAAGAACAAGTTTTTTTCCAAATCCTCTTTTGTGGAATTTAGAATCAATAGCAAGTTCACTTATTAGCAAGTAGTCTTCTCTTGGAAAACCAGTTATAACTCCGATTAATTCTCTGTCTAAAAATAAACCCATAAAAAATTCAGGATATTTTTTGAATTTTTGATATAAAAATTTAGAGCTTCTTACCCTCTTTTTTCCAAGTTCTGAATCTAAAATCTTTATTGCTTCCTGAAATGTTTTTTTATTTAATTTTTTTATCATGGTTTTATATTGCATTCTTTATTTAAAACTTCTTTGAATTTTTGCATTTTTGAGAAAGAGCGTGTTTTACTAACTTTTAAGGTAACAAAGTTAAAATAACAATACATTTAAAACCCCTAGAATTCTAATTAAATTGTAAAACTTGTGCAGGAGTTTTAGATTTCTGTTTAAGTTTTTATCCTCCCATAGCTCAGTGGTTAGAGCGTCTGGCTGTAGATAATCAAAATCACCCTTGAGGCTAACTTAAGGGAAGTTGACTGTTAAGAAACCGTTAGGTGTCAATCACCCTTGAGGCTAACTTAAGGGAAGTTGACTGTTAAGAAACCGTTAGGTGTCTTACAATCTAGTGTGGAGATTCCATTTAGGATAACTATGAAGCATGATAAGCCAATATGTTCAACAGAACCCGGAAGATCCCAAGTTCGAATCTTGGTGGGAGGATTTATATTCAAGAATTCCTGCTTAGATTGAAAAGTTAAAACCGATAACTTTAAATATCATTTGATACTCTAAGATATCATATGAAAACAAAAAATATCAAGCAAAGGATAAAAGAATATTTTTTTATTAATCCCAATTCTAAGTTGAGAGTGAGAGAAATTGAAAGATTGCTTAAATTGCCTTTGCCATCTGTTATAAGGTATTGCAAAGAACTTCAAAAAGAAAAAATATTAACTATTATTAAAACAGGAAATGTTGTTTTTTATACTGGAGATAGAGCACGTAAACAATTTATTTTTGAGAAAAAATTATTTAATTTAAAATTAATTTATAGATCTGGTTTAATAGATTTCCTTAAAATTAAACTAGACAATCCGGCAGTTGTTTTGTTTGGTTCTTATTCAAAAGGAGAGGATACAGAAGAAAGTGATATTGATATTTATTTAGAGACTCCTTCAAAAAAAGAAATTTCACTTGGAAAATTTGAAAGAATTTTGAACAGAAAAATACAATGCTTTAGACATAAAAATATTAAAGAAATAAAAAATACAAATCTTTCAAATAATATTATTAATGGAATTGTTTTAAATGGATATATTGAGGTTTTTAGATGAAAGAGGGAAATTGGCAAGATTGTTTGTTTAATAATTCTGCAAAAAAAGTAAGCCCAGATTTAAGTAGAGCTAAATCACTAATTGAGACAGCTAAAGAGAGAATAAGTTTGGTTAAAGAAATAAATGAAAAAAATTGCAATTTTATTTTTGAAGATTATTATACTTCTATGATTGAAATATTGCAAGCAAGAACTTTTTCAAAAGGCTATAAGATTCTTAATCATGTTTGTTTAGGTTTTTATATAAGAGATGTTTTAAAAAAAGAGGATTTATTTAGATTATTTGACGATTTAAGATTTAAAAGAAATTCTTTAGTATATTATGGAAGTAGAATGGATTTTGATACAGCTAAACAAGCAATAGAAAACTCAAAAAGATTAATTAAAGAATTGCAGACATTAAAATGAAAAAAAAGAGAAAAACAAAAAATTTACTTATTATATTTTTTGAACTTTTGATATTAGTAATATTTGCACAGCTTCTTTTAAGATTTAATTTATTTATTACATTTGCATTTTATCTTGTTGCTGTGGGTTATGCTTTTTATAAGAAACTGATTTTTAAAAAAAAGAACATTGCTTTTATGATTATTTTTGGAACAGTTTTATCTTATATTGCAGGAACTTTGCTTCCTTATGCTCTTGGAAGTTATTTAGCAGGAGATTTAATTAGTGCAGGAATTATTGGAGCCTTAATTATTTATCTTTTTTATAGAGGATATAAATTAAAAAAAGGAAGTGATTAATTCTTATAATAACAATATTTATAAAATATAAACTTCTTGAGATAATATGAAAAGAGGATTAATCTTTATTGCAATATTTTTATTAATTGGAAGTTTAGGAGTTATTTGTGCTGATCCTATGCCAGTAATTCCTGGAGAATTAGACAATGTTATTTTAAGGCTTTCATCTGAAACAAATGCTCATGCAGAACTAGGAAATCTCACAAACTATAATACTCTAATAAATTATGAAGATATTTTTGGAGATAGTGGAGAAGTTTATTCAAATGAGTGCACAGGAAATAATGTTGTTTTAAGGCTTTCATCTGAAACAAATGCTCATGCAGAAGGACCTTTAGGAACAAATTATAATGCAAAGCTTTGTTTTGGGAATTTGCAGTGTTCTTTAGTAGAAGGAGATTGCTCTGCTGAAAAAGAGTGTGTTGTAAAACTTTCATCTGAAACAAATGCTCATTTAGAAATCTGTTCTGAAAGTAATTATGCTTATTCCCTTTGTTGTTCTAGAGGAATAATTCCATGTGAGGATTATACAACTAAGGCAGAGTGTTTTGAATCTCCTTTAGAATGCACTTGGACTCCTCCAACAGCTGAAAACACTTCTCAAGGTGGAGGTTGTTGTCCTAATGGAGAAAGATGGGATTCTAATGAGAATTTATGTAAAAAAACTTCAGTTGCAATATGCAATTCTGTTTGGGCAATAGATAATCAAGTTTTTGGAGAAAGTTATAGATTAAGTGGAAATACTTATCAATATTGTGCTCAAGTTACTAAAGGACTAAGTTATGGTTTTTGGTATGATATTAATAAGTTTTAATTAAAAAACTCCAATAGCTTTTTCTTCTTTTTGTCTTTGAACTTGTTCTTTAAAATCAGGTGTAGCTGGACCATATAATTTTTCTTCAGGAGTATAACCATCATCTGAATAATTCCATTTAACAATCTGAGTTTTTGTTGTTTGATTTCCTGAAGTTGCAGGAGGAATTGTTTGAAATAAATCTCTATTACATATTCTTGTTAATGGAATACTATGTTTATTATTTCCTAATGTTCCTAAATTTACATCATAAGTAAGAGCTAAACTTCCGCTTGTTGCTCTTCCTATTGCTTTATCATATTTATTTGGAAGAGTAGGAGGGATATTATTATGTATTCCTGGAAGAATTTCTGATTCATTATGCCCATTGCATTCAAATGCCTCTGAAACTAAAGTTTCATCAATAATAGAAGGATCTTTAATTGTTATTATCCCAGCTAATTTTTTATGTCCAGATGTTTTAGTCGCATTTTCTCCAAAAGAAGGAGAGATACTTTTATCAAATTTCCATACTTCTTTTCCATCTTCAAATCCAGCAACAGAAGCTTCATTTCTTACTTCAAAACAATTAGCATTATCTTGATAATCTGGATAAGAGTTTTGTTTGTCTGTATTAACATGATTTAAATAAACATTTTTTACTCTTTGAACCCAAGCATTTCTTGCTGTTTCATCTCCTGCAAAAGGGTCTGTTCCATCAAAGTCTTTTGTGTAAATAACCACTTTTGGAGCTGTTGTTCTTGGTCCTTCTTTAACATCTGTCCAACCAACTCTATTTGCAAAAACTTTTCTTAAGTGTGCAGGAAAGTTTGGAGTATGAGCATCATTTGGAATCATTGCAAACTTGTTATTTAACATTTTTATTCTTTGAACAAGAGCGTTTTTCAGAACTTTAAAAGTTCCTAATTGAGCAGGTAAATGTTTTCCATTTTCATCAGTACAAGTGCATTTATAATCCCCATCTTCCATATTTTTAATTTCCCAATGAGCTTCTGAGTTATCTACTTCTAATTCATAAGTTTTTCCATCACTTGCTCTTTCAAATTTTAATTTATAATGAGTTATTTTATCTAATTCTCCATCTTCATTATTATCTAAGTAACTAACAATTATTCCAGATGTATCTTCAGTATTAATTACTTTTAATTCAAGTGTTTTTAATGTTGTATGCTTATTATCTTTTACTGCAAAAGTAACAGAATGTGTTTGTCCAGAATCATCGTCTGTTGGACCAACATCTCCTCCTGCAGGAGGAATAGTAGAATTTAAACTAATTTGCCCTGTATTTGAATCTATTTCTAAATTTGGAAGAGTTGGTGCTTTTGAAACAAAATAAGTTAAATTGTCCCCATCTTTATCTTTTGCATTAAGTTGAGCTTTATATGGAATTCCTTCAACAGCTTCTGGTAATGCAGTAGTTGTTATAACTGGAGCAGAATTTGTTTTATTTTTTTTCTTACTTCCAGAACTTCCTCCATTAGAACCTCCGCTTGAACCTCCACTATCAGAACAACCTGCTAAAAATCCCATGACTCCAGCCATTAAAAGTCCAACAAGCCCTTTTATTCTTCCTCTTCTTCCTTGAGAATTAATCTTTTTTTTCCTTTGATTTTTTAAATAATCTTGATGAGGTGTGCAATCATATTCAACAAATGTTCCATTTCTAATAAATGTTTTTGCCATTTTACTTGTCACTCTTTAGTAGTATATAAACCTTTCTAAAGGGCGGTTTTTCTTACTTTTCTAAGGCATCCAAAGAATATAAACTTTTTGATTTTTAGAATCAAGAGAAATATTTAAAAACTAAAATATATTTTGCTTAACATCAAAAAACGAGGTTGAAAAATTGGAAAGCGATTTTGATGAAATCGAAACTGATGACTTAGATTCAGATTTAGAGTTAATGGGATTGGATGAGTAATTAACTTTATTTTTTTCTTTATTTTTAATTTTTTATTTCTAGTTTTGCAAAGTTATTTTCTTTAGTTAATTCTTTTGAATCTGTTTTTATTTCTAAATCTATTTCCTGCACATTAAATTTTAAAATCAAAATATTCTCAATGCTTATCTGTCTTGAGTAACCTATTTTTACTGGTTCTACATCAAATTCTTTGATTGTTTTATTCTTAATTGAAATAACTAATTTAGATTCTTGAGAATCTTTTAATCCATTATTTTTTATTGTTAAATTTAAATCAAGATGTTTATTTTCTATTGATGCTGAAATGTTTTTTAATGTTAAATCTGCAAGACTTGGAGTAGAGTACAAATCCTCTAAAGCATTAATTAAATCATCTCCAATTGTTTGATCACAATCTGTAAAATTATACATAATATTCTTAGGATTTTTTGAATGAACAAAACCTAAAGCATGGAATATCTCATGAATTGCTACATTTGGATGTGGACATTGTGAGGCCCTTAATAATAAAACCTTTCCACTTAAAATAACATTAAAATTATCTGTTTTTATTACTTCTTCTACTCCTCCTTCTCCTGCAATATATGTTCCTTTTTTTTCAAGCCGAACTTTTTCATCACAAGTTAATGAAATTTCTGGATTTTCCTCAACTAAATAAAAACTTAAAATTGTTTTTTGCTCAAGAATCTCAAGAGCATTTTCTGCATCTTTTTGTTTTTGAAAGCTACATTTTTCAATTTTATAAGAAATATTGCTTGTTGGATATCTCATATTAGGATAAAATTGCATAGAAGCATCTGTTATAAGACTAAAATTATAATTATTTGGCTTTGCTGTAAACTCTAAGTCTGTTAAAGGAAGTAGAAAATATAGATTTAACATGCCCATCATTAGCATTATAAAAAGTAAAGACAAAATTAATTTATAATTCATTGAAATAATAGTAAAATTTCCTATATAAAATTATTGAAAAAAATAAAAAAAGAAAAAGGCTAAATCAAGAGTAAATTTACTCATCTGATTCAGCAGGTGCTTCTTCTGAACTTTCTTCTTCTGAAGCTGGTTCTTCAGGTGCTGATTCTTCTGTAGATTCAGCTGGAGCTTCTGGAGCTTCCTCTGAAGGTTCTTCTGCTGCTCCTTCTTCTGATTCTGAAGAAGATTCTTCAGCAGGTTGTTCTGTTGTTTCCTCATTAGATTCTACTTCTTGAGTAGTTTCTTCTTGAGGAGTTTCATTTTCATCCATTTTTTTTAACCTCACTTTTAATTCTAAACTCAAAAGAGAAAACGACTTTTAAAGCTTTTGTATCACTCAAAAGCTACATTTTTATAATATTTTACAACAAATATTCTTATAAATTAGGTTCTCTAGGAAAATAACATGGATGACATCAAATTAAACTGTTTAGTTGTTGGAACAGGAGATAGAGGACAAAGATTTTGCACTAATATAGGAAAATTAGGGGGGAAAGTAGCTGCAATTGCTGAATCAGATGAGAAAAAAAGAGATTTTGTAGCAGATAAGTATGATATTCCTACTGATTTAATATTTGAAGAAGGAGAAGATGCAATAAAAGCAGACCTGCCTTTTGATGCTGTTTACATAGCAACTCCAGATAAAACTCATGCAAAACTAGCAATTTTATCCTTAAAAAAAGGATATAATGTATTATTAGAAAAACCAATGGCTACTTCTCCAAAAGATTGCATTAAAATAATTGAAGCACAAGAAAAATCAGGAAAATCTTTAGCAATTTGCCATGTTTTAAGATATGCTCCATTTTTTCAAACAATAAAAAAATTAGCTGATTCAGGAGAATTAGGAAAAATACTTGCAATAGACTTAGTAGAAGAAGTAGGATATTGGCATTTTGCACATTCATATGTAAGAGGAAATTGGAGAAAAGAAGAAGAATCTTCACCAGTAATTTTAGCAAAATCTTGTCATGATTTAGATATTCTTTCTTGGCTTGCAGAATCAGAACCAGAATCAGTAATTTCAAAAGGAGATTTAACTATTTTCAAAAAGGAAAATGCACCTCAAACTTCAACAGAAAGATGTACAATTGATTGCCCAGTAAAAGATTGCATATATGATGCTAGAAAGTTCTATCTTAACCATAAAGGAGAAGTAAAATGGCCATATAATGTAATTTCTCCTACAGATGTAAATGAAGAAGCAAGACTAAAAGCAATTTCAGAAGGCCCCTATGGAAGATGTGTGTTTAAATGTGATAATAATGTATGTGATTTCCAAGAGGTTTTAATTTATTTTAAAAATGGAGTTAGAGCTAATTTTGTTCTAAGAGCAGGAGGAGCACAGCCAACAAGAAGAATAACAGTATATTTTGAAAGAGGGGAAGTATCAGGAAACATGTGGAAAGGTAAAATCAACAAAGTAACTTATTCTGGAAGAAGAGGAGAAGATAAAGTTGAGAACTTAGATACTCAACAATTAGGGAGTCATGGAGGAGGAGATCCAAGATTAATCAAAGATTTCTTTGAAACAATAAGAAGTCAAAACTCTGAACACGCATTAACTTCTGCTCAAAAGTCTCTTCAAAGTCATTTAATGGCATTTGCAGCTGAAAAATCCAGAAAAATGGGCAAACACGGAAGAATTATTGATTATGATAGATTTGTAAGAGAGCTAAAACTAGAAAAGGCATAGATTTATATACTTCTTAATAAGGGAAAAATCATGCTAAACCCATTATCGGTACTAGTACTTGGAGCAGGAGATAGAGGAAGCAAATTAATAAGCAGAGCTAAAAATCAACTAGTTCCTACAGCAGTAGCAGACCCAAACAAGCATAAAAGAGTAAAATATGCTAAAGAACATAATATTAATTCTGCTTTTAGTTATACTTGTGGAAAATTAGCATTTGATTTAGCTCCTCCTGTGGATTTTGTTTATATAGCAACCCCAGATGAAACACACCATAGATTAGCAACATTAGCTCTAAAAAAAGGTTATAATGTTTTATTGGAAAAACCTATTGCTACAACAGAGCAAGATTGCAGAGATATTATTGAAGCTCAAGAAAAATCAGGAAAAGCATTAAGTGTCTGTCATGTATTAAGATATGCTCCTTTTTTTATGAAAATCCAAGAAGTAACAGAATCAGGAGAATTAGGAGAATTACAAGGTATTGATTTAACAGAACAAGTAGGATATTGGCATTATGCACATAGCTATGTAAGAGGAAATTGGAGAAGACAAGAAGATTCTTCACCAATTATTTTAGCAAAATCCTGCCATGATATGGATATTTTAACTTGGCTTGCAGATTCTAATCCAAGAACACTATTTTCGAGAGGTTCTTTAGATTTTTTTACAGGAAAAAATGCTCCTAAAGGTGCAACTAAAAAATGTACAGATGGATGTCCAGTAGAAGGTTGCATATATGATGCTAGAGATTTTTATGTTGGAGAACAGGTTTTTGAAGATAGAGATGGAAAAAGACATGAAAAAGTAGTCTGGCCATACAATGTATTCTCAGATAATCCCAATCAAGGACAAAGATTAGAAGAATTAGCACAATCTTCTTATGGAAACTGCGTATTTCAATCTGATAATAATGTATGCGACAATCAAGATGTTGTAGTTGAATTTGATAATGATGTAACAGCTAATTTTAGATTAAGATATCACGGAGAAGTTCCAAATAGACTTATTTCAGTTAATTTTTCAAGAGGAAATATCTCTGGAAGCTTTATTGATAATCAAATGACTGTAACAAGATATGGAAAAAAGACACAATCTAAAAAAGAAACAATTTCTTTAGCAAAACAAGAAGGTCACGGAGGAGGAGATGCTGGATTAGTTAGAAATTTTGTTGAATTAATTCAGTCAGGAAATCCAAATTTAAACAAAACTTCTGCTCAAAGATCTTTACAAAGCCATTTAATGGCATTTGCAGCTGAAAAATCTAGAAAAACTGGAAACCCAATAATTTTCTAAAAACCCTCTTTTTAATACTATTTAACTACTAATTAGGCATAATTTGAAATAGTAAGCTTTTTAAGCAAATTCTAGGTTGTAAAGGCATGCTTAAAGGCATAAAATTTAATCTAAGAAGTCTATTAAAAAGACCTTTTAAGATAGGGATTATAACTCCCCAATACCCTGAAAAAGGAAGTACAACAAACAAAGGAGTAGCTGTTCATACGTTTTATTTAACACATGAATTAGCAAAACTAGGGGCAGAAGTACATATTTTTACTGGAGCAAATAAACACTCTATTAAAACAGAGTATATTGGAGAAGGTAAAAGAGTAGTTCATAGAATGAATACTAAAATAGAACTCCCAGTGCAGGATTTTATGATTGAAAAGAAGTTTTCTATAGTTATTTTTGATAATAAGGTAATAGAAGAAGTAATAAGAGAAAATTCAAAGGAAAAATTTGATGTAATTCATTCCCATATAACTATGACAGGAGCTTTAATGTCTAAGTATTTCAAAAATCTAAAGTGGATACATACTTTTCATGTTTTAGAGAAAAATAGACTTAAATTTATGTCAGATGAAGAAAAAAAATATTTTGGAGTAGAAAGATGGAAAGAAAGCACATTAAGTTATGCTGATGCCTTAATTACTGTTTCTAGAAAATTAAGAGAAGAGATGCTAAAAGATTATCCAATAAAAGAGAAAAAGGTATTTTACATACCTAATGGTGTTGATATAGAAACCTTTAAGCCATTAAATGTTCCAGAAGAAAAAAAAGTAACTTATGTTGGAAGGTTCTCCCCTGAAAAAGGAATAGATTTAACAGTTAAAATAGCAGAAAAAGTTCTTTCTAAAGATGACAAAGTAAAATTTGTTATTGTAGCTCCCCCCTATAAGATTATGCCTCCTGCAATGGAAAAAGTAAGAGAAAAATTAACTGAATTAGAAAAACAATTCTCTGGAAGACTTATTTGGCATAAAGAACCTCTTTCAAGAGAAGAACTAGCAGTCTTGTATAATGAGTCAATGGTATATGTTCAACCTTCTAGATATGAATCTTTTGGAATGACTGTTTTAGAAGCAATGGCATGTGGAAAAGCAGTAATAACTTCAAATAGGGGTGGATTGCCTGAAGTTGTTGGAAAAGGAGGATTATGTTTAACTCTAAATACAAATTTATTTGCAAAGGCAATTTTAACTCTCTTAGAAGATTATAGATTTAGAGAAAGATTAGCAAGAAGAGGATTAGATAAATCAAAAGAATATCTATGGCAAGAAATAGGAAAACAAACATACGACTTATATAAAATTCTGGCTAAAAAAAATCAAGAAGAATCTAATGAAAAAGTTAAAGAAGGCTTACAAAAATTAGATGAATTATCTGAAGAAGGAGAGAAAAATGAAAATTCTGTTCAGTAATATACATTATCTCCCAAAAATGGGGGGTGTAGAAACTTACATAAAAAATATAGCAAAAGAATTAGTAGGATTAGGACATGAAGTTTCTGTTGTTTGTTATCATTATGACAATTCTCTTCCAGAAAAAGAAAATATTGATGGAGTAAATATTATAAGAATCTTAAAAAACCAGCAATATCCAGGAACATATAAAGAAGAAAATCAAATAATAGTTCCAATAATTAATGAGGTTATAGAAAAAAATAATATTGATATTTATATTGCAGGGAGAATAACATTAATAGGAGACCATAATGTAAAAACAGTTTGTATTCCTCCAACAATTCTTAGTTTATATGAGACTCAAAGAAGTATGAAAAATCCTAATTGGGTGTGGTTTAATGATTTAAATGATATTAAGGCAATTGAAAAAAATTCTCTTGAAAAAAGTGATTTAGTTATTACATTAAGTAACTTTGTAAAGAAAAATCTAGTTGATATCTATGATGTTTCTCCAGATAAAATTAAAGTAATTCCTCCAGGAGTTGAAAAAAAGAATCATTCTCCTGAACAATTACAAGAAATAAAAGATAAATTTAATCTAAACAATAAAAAAATAGCTCTAATGGTAGGAAGATTATCAGAAGAAAAAAATCCAGAGTCATTAATTAAGGCATTTAAACATGTTAATTCAAATGCAACATTACTAATTGTTGGAGGGGAACAAAAAAAGATTAATGAATTAAAACAATTAGTAAAAGAATTAGAAATAAAAAATGAAGTTATTTTTACTGGCTGGCAAAATGCTTCTCCTTTTTATGAAATTGCAGATGTTTATGTTCTTCCATCTTTTTCTGAATCTTTTGGATTGGTTTTATTAGAAGCTATGATTACTGGAGTTCCTTGTATTGCATTTCAACCAAATGGAAAAGACATAAGAACTGCTTCAGAAGAATTAATAACAAATAATGAAAATGGATTCTTAGTTAAAGATGAAAAAGAAATGGGAGAAAAAATAGATTTAATTCTTTCAAATAATGAATTAAGAAAACAAATGTCAGAAAACTCAATAAAAAAGGCAAAAACATATAATTGGGAAGATTCTACTAAAAACATAGTAAATGAACTAACAATAAGAGGTATAATCTAATGTGTTTATTTTGTGATTTTATTTTAGAAAAAGAAAAAAACCATATGAATGGCTTCCCATTTATAAAAATACAAGAAACAGATGATATTCTTGTTTTCTTAGCAGCTCCTGAAAAATGTGCAGCATCTACAGAGTCTGATATTCTAGTTATTCCTAAGCAACATTTTGAATTTATTGAAGATGTTCCAAAACCAATACAAGACGAATTAATTCAAAAATCATCAGAGATAGCAGGAATATTAAGAAAAAAAGATGGTTCTTCAAAGATTCTTCTTAATAATGGAAGTTTTGCTAATCAGTATATTCCTCATGTACATTTTCATATAATCCCAATAAATAAAGAAAAACAACATGCTCTAACAAATTTATCTTTAGAGGAGCATAATAATATTTCTACTCTGTTTAAGGAATTATTAACCTTTAAAAACTCTTAATACCTAATATTAAAAGATGACATTTTATGACTCAATTCAAGAATCATTTTCAGAAGTAAGCACAAATCAACTAGCTTTAAAAGGTTTTTTTGCATTTGCAATAATTATTTTAGGCATTGTTGTAGGAAAATTAATAGACTTAGCTTTTAGAAAGATTATTCAAAAAATTGAAGTAAACAAGCACATTAGAAATAGCTTTATTGAATTATTCTTGCTTGTAATTAGATGGACAATTTATATTACATTTATTAATTTTGGATTAAATCAATTAGAAATGCCAATAATTACTGATTTCTTTTCTTCAATCTTAATAACAATTCCAGCATTTACAGGAGCTTTATTGCTATTAGTAATTGGTGTTGGATTAGCTTATTATCTTAAAAAAATAACTCAAAGTGCAGAAGCTAAAGGAGGAGATTTAATAGCGGACTTATTATTTTATTTTGTAATTATTATTTTTGGAACTTATGCTCTTTGGCTTGCTCTTCTTCCGTTAGAGCCTGTAGTAACAAATTCAATTATTGTAGCTGTAATTACAATATCTGTAGCAGGAGTAATTTATTATCATACTAAAAAAGAATTAAAGCATTAATCATATCTCTTGCGTCTTAATTTTCGTATTGTTTTTTTAATTGAATTATCTTTAGATAAATCCTCTCCTTTTAACATTCTTCTATAGTCTGTATACTCCATTATACTAATAAAAATTATTAATTTTCCAACTATAATAATAAACCAACCTAAAATAAAATGAAGTTTCAAAAAGTATAATAAAATTACTCCTAGAAATGTTAAGAAAGTTCCAATAATTAAATCTATCTCATATTTTTTCATAAAGAAAAATATTTTCAATGTTTTTTATAGGTTTCCATAGCGGAAATTTCCAGTAATAAGATATTATTTTGGATTTTGGTTTAATTTCTCTTTGAATTTTTTTCTTTAATTTATTCATTATTGTATGAAATTGAAATAAGACAACTACATCATAATCTTTTAAATTAATATTCCAAAAACTTTTCCAATGAATAAAAGCATTTTTAATTTTTAATTTTTTTATCTTATATCTTGAATATAAAACTAAAAAAGGATTTATTTCATATCCATGAGCTTCTTTTGCTTTTTTAGACATCTCTATAACTATTCTTCCATCTCCTGAACCTAAATCAACTGCTTTTTGATTTTTTTTAATGTTTGCTAATTGCATTATTTTTTTTAGTTTTTTTTCACTTGTTGGTTCAAATGGAGCACCAAATGCAAAAGGAAGAACAAAAAACAAAAATAAAGTTAATTTAATTAGAATTATTGGAATTGCCAGTAAAATTATTTGTTTCATTTTTACCTCTTGTTTTATAAAAAGTTAAACATGCTTTTAATTCTTTAGCTTCTATTACTAATTCATATGTTTTACTATTATTTTGAAGAGAGAATTTTCCTTTAGGAGGACTTATACCTCTTAGTTCTCCTCTTAATGTTTTTATTTCTAAATCATATTGCCCTGTCCCTTTTTGAACATCAAATAAAGGTTTTGAATTATCTACCATAACATAGCTTCCTGTTGAATAAACTTTGTCATCTAGACTAATAAATAATCTCAGCTCTCCTTCACTTATTATCTCAACTAAATCTATTGCTTTGTTTCTATCTTGTCTACCTGGATTAAAATCTAACCATTTTAAAGGCAACAAATGACTAGTTCCATCTTCTGAAAATTTAAAGAAATCTATTTCTTTAATCACCATACTTAAAATAGAATTTATAATTATATAAACTTGATTATTTAATCTTCTGTAAAAAGTCTAAAACAATATTCCTCACAATATTCATTTCCTTCAGGACTTATATATGGTTTTCCGAGAATTTCTTTTCCACAATAATTGCATTTTTTTCTTACTTCTTTTTCTAATTCTCCAAGGTTTGGGAAAGAACTTTCCTCAGATGTTTCTTCTAACATAATATAACTAAATCTTAAACTTTTATATATTTAATCAATAGTGAGAATATTTTTATTAAATCATAAGATTAATAAATTGATTTTTTATTAATTTTAAGTAATAAATTTATTTTTTCTTTAAAATGACAGAACTATATGAAGTACAAGAACGAGCAAGTAATGACATCAAGGAAATGATGCATCCCTTAGTTAGAGAGTGGTTTTTCTCTAAGTATAAGGATTTCTCACTTACTCAGAAGTATGGAGTAATGAGTATCTGGGAAAGAAAAGATATTTTAATATCAGCTCCAACAGGAGGAACAAAAACTTTGACTGCTTTTTTATCTATTCTTAATTATCTTGTAACTTTGGCAGAAAAAAATGAACTAGAAGATAAAATCTATGCACTTTATACTTCTCCATTAAAAGCCTTGACAAATGATATTCATAAGAACTTAGTTGAACCTTTAGAAGAAATCCAAGAACTAGCAAAGAAAAAGAAAATCAAACTGCAAAAAATAAGAGTTGGATTAAGAACAGGAGATACAACTGCATCTGAAAGAGCTAAGATGGCAAGAAAACCTCCACACATATTTGTGACAACACCTGAATCTTTAGCTATTATACTAACAACTAAGAAATTTGTAGAAAACTTACGATACTTAGAATTTTGCGTTGTAGATGAAATTCATGCTTTAGAAAATAAAAGAGGAACATATCTAAGCCTAACCTTAGAGAGATTAAATGAAGTAAGTTTTATTTATCCAGTAAAAATTGGTTTATCAGCAACAATTGAACCTTTAGATGAAGTTGCAAAGTTTCTTACAGGAATAGACAAAGAAAGAAGTGTTGGAATTGCAAAAGTTCCTTTGAAAAAAACAGCTAATATAAAAGTTCTAACTCCAGTTAAGGATTTGGTTGAAGAACCAAATGTTTATCCTAAAATGTATGCACTATTAGATAAATTAATTCAAGAACATCAAACAACATTAGTTTTTACAAATACACGTTCAGCAACAGAAAGAGTTGTTAATCATCTTAAAGAAAAATTTCCAACAATTTATGGAGATGATAATATTGCAGCTCATCACTCTTCATTAAGTAAAGAACACAGATTTAATATTGAAGAACGACTAAGAAATGGAAAATTAAAAGTTGTTGTCTGCTCTACTTCTCTAGAACTTGGAATTGATATTGGTTATATTGATTTAGTTTTAATGTTAGGAAGTCCAAAAAGTTCTGCAAGAGCATTACAAAGATGTTTATCTTACGATTCTTTAATTTTATGTTTAGATGGAAGTTATAAAAAAATTGGAGATATTGTTAAAAATAAGGAAAAAGTAAGGGTTATTTCATATGACAATAAAAAGGGTTTTGTTAAAAATAAAATTTGCCAATGGCATGAAAATGATAGAGAAGCATTATTTAATATTAAATTAAAAACACAAGAAGAAATAAAATGCACTAAAGAGCATCGAATATTAACAAAGAATGGATGGAAAAAAGCTAAAGAACTTAAAAAAGGAGATTTTATTGCTGAAATTAAGAATAAAATTAATTTTGATTCAATGATTCCCTATTTTTATGAGTTTCTTCCACAAGATAAAATTTTTGTTGTCAATCAGAATAATTTTTTTCAAAAAATAGTTGATAATTACAGAAGAAGAAATAATTTTAATGTAAGAAAATTTGCTGAATTTTTTGATATGCCTTATTTTAGATTTGTTGATTGTAGAAGAATTAAGGGAAGAAAAAAAAGCATAAGATTGGATTATTTTTTAAGAGCATGCAAACTTTGCAATGTTTCTGATAAGATCTTTTTGCCCTATCTTTCTAATTTAAAAACAAAAGGAATGAAATGGCCAAAGTATCCTTTAAAGGTAACCAAAGATTTAATGTGGCTTACAGGAATTATTGCAACTGATGGATGTATTGTAAAAAGTAAAAAAGACGAGATTGAATATTATAAAATCAAGATTGGTAATAAATCTGTTTTGATGATTGATAAAATTAAAGAAATTGTTAAAGACTTTGATATTTATCCTTATGTTGTAAAAAAGGAAATTTACCATTTAGAGTTTGGCTCAAATCTTTTGGCATATTTTTTTATGTCTTTAGGAATCCCTTGCAAAAATAAAAGTTTTGATCTTAGAATGAGCAATAAATTATTTTCATTACCAAAAGAATTGTTGCATGCTTATCTTGAAGGAATTTTAGAGGGAGATGGGAGCATTAATATAAAAAAGAGCAATATGATGAGAATTTTTACTGCAAGTAAGCAATTTGCTTTGGGATTGCATAGAATCCTTTCAAGATTGGGATATAAAAATAAAGTTTCTAAAAATAAGATAAAGCCTTCCAAACTAATAAAAAAAGTAAGTGATAATTACCTTTATTGTATTGGGATTTATAGTAAAGGACATTTAAAAAATTTCTTTAAAAAATGCTTGGGCTATGGGGAAAGGGCAAGAAAAGGAAAGCATTTAACTTCAACTTTTTCTGAAAGTAGTCTTGATGATTTCTTAGATTATTCTGAGATAGAGAAAATTAATTTAATTGAAAAAGAAAAAACCTATAATTTAACTCTTGAAGACCCAAATAATAATTTTATTGTAGGAAATATAATTGTTCATAATTGTGGAAGAGCAGGACATAAATTACATGAAACAGCTAAAGGAAGATTTATTGTTTCAGATAGAGATGACTTAATTGAATGTTCAGTAATTCAAAAAGAAATGATTGAACACAAAATCAATAAAATTACATTTCCAAAAAATGCATTAGATGTATTAGCTCAACAAATTTATGGAATGGCAATCTATAAAGTATGGAAAATAAATGAAATATTTGAATTAATTAGAAAAAGTTATTGTTATAGTAAATTAACAAAAAATGATTTCTATGACATTATAAGTTATTTATCAGGAGAGTATTCACTAGAGAAGAATTTTGTTTATGGTAAAATATGGTATGATAAAGATACTAGAGAAATTGGTAAAAGAGGAAAAATGGCAAGAGTTCTTTACATGACAAATATAGGAACAATTCCAGAAGAATCATTTGTAACAGTTAAATTAGCTCCAAGCGGAACTCCAGTGGGAGTTATTGATGAATCTTTTTTAGGAAGAATGAAAAAAGGAGATGTTTTTGTTCTTGGAGGAGTAAAATATCAATATGCTTATACTAGAGGAATGAATCTTTATGTTAGAGGAGATGTTAGAAGACCTCCAACAATTCCATCCTGGTTTTCAGAAATGCTTCCATTAAGTTTTGATTCAGCAAATGAGATTAATAGGTTTAGAAAACTTATCAAAGACAGATTAATTGCAAAACAAAAGAAATCAGAAATTATGCAATTTATTCAAGAACATCTTTACACAACAAAAGAAACAGCAGAAACAATTTTTAATTATATGAATGCTCAGCATAATTTCTTAGAAATCCCTTGTTCAGATCAAATTATTATTGAAAGATATAAGGGAGATAAAAATTATTTAATTTTTCATAGTATGTATGGTAGAAGAGTTAATGATGCTCTATCAAGAGCAATTGCTTATTTATTAGCAACAACAAAGAAAAGAGATGTTGAAATAGGAATAAGTGATAATGGATTCTTTTTAGCAGGAGCAAAGATAAATATTGATGCTGTTCTTAATAAAATAAAAACAATTGATTTAGATAAAACATTAAAAGAAGCAATAACAAAAACAGATGTTTTATCAAGAAGATTTAGACACTGTGCAACAAGAGCTTTAATGATTCTTAGAAGTTATAAAGGAAGAAGAAAAACAGTTGGTAAGCAACAAATGAAATCTCACTTCTTAATTAATGCAGTAAAAAAGATTTCAAGTGAGTTTCCAATATTAAGAGAAGCTAGAAGAGAAGTTCTAGAAGATTTAATGGATATTGAAAATACTAAAAAAGTTCTCTCGTGGATTAAACAAGGGCAAGTTAAAATAAAAGTACTAGAAACTCCAATACCAAGTCCTTTTGCTTTAAACTTAATTATCCAAGGACATTCAGATTTAATTAAACTTGAAGACAGACAAGAGTTCTTAAAAAGAATGCATGCTCTTCACATGAAAAAAGTAAAATGAAATATGAATTCATAAACAAAGCATTATATCTTCCTGAAAAACAAATTCTTGTAATCGGAGATTTACATTTAGGATATGAACATCAATTAATTCAATCAGGAGTTCTTACTCCAAAAATGCAGACGCAAAAAATAATTAATGAACTTAGAGAAATAATCTTGAAGATAAAAGAATCAAAACAAAAACTAAACAAGATAGTCTTTCTTGGAGATATTAAACATGCTTTTGATTTTCAGTATGAAGAAAAAATTCTTTTCCAAGATGTTTTAGAATTTCTTAAACAACATATTAAAGAAGAAAATATAATTTTTATTAAAGGAAATCACGACACAATTGATTTCACCTACGGAAATATAAAAGACTTCCACATTGAAGAAGACATAGCTTTTATTCATGGAGATAAATGCTTTGCAGAGATATCACCTAAAGAAATAGATGTTATTGTTATGGGGCATATTCATCCAAGTGTTGTATTCCATGACAAAGAAACTTCAAAAAAAGAAACATACAAGTGCTTTCTTGTTGGAGACTTTCATTGCAAAAGAACAATTGTTGTTCCAAGTTTTTCAGACATTTCAATCGGCTCTCCAATAAATCATTATGATACTTCTTATAGAGAGGGATTTTCAATTCTTTCAAAAAAAGATTTAATGAAATTTAATGTGCATGTAGTAGGAAAAGATAAAGTATACAAATTCAAGCGAGTAAAAGACTTACTTGATGCTTGAAAGTAGAGGTTGAAATTTAAACCACAAACCCATATCTTCTTACAATATCTTTAGAAATACCGCAGTCAAGAGTGCAAGCATCATTTCCATTACCTCTAAAATCGCAAGTAAGAGGGAAAGGTTCTCCTGATTCATCCTCTGGAATATCAGCCCAGTCAATTCCTAAATAACACCTCTCTGAATTATTTCTTGTCTTAAATGGATATAATTGAAATTCCTCCATATTTGGAATAGTAGCATGCAATCCTGCTTGAATACTTCTTTCCATAATGCTATGTTGTGCATATCTTTTAGCTTTTCTATTAAATTTGACAGTTCCTCCATCAAAATTTAAACAATGTGCATATATGTTAACAGCCTTTTCAACTGTTTTTTCATCTCTAAATCTAGATGGATCAAACTCAATTAATTTTTTAGCTAATTCATCAAAGGGCATTTCTCCACCTGCCTTTAAGACTTCAGCTATTGGATAAAAAGTATACGATGAAGTTACCATTAAAATCAAGGTTCTTATGAGTTTTTAAAGAAATCTGTGATTTGGAACACAATAATCCTTAAATATTCTTAAAGAGATTGGATTTT